>ENA-UONV01000161-UONV01000161.1-human-gut-metagenome-genome-assembly--contig:-CS4-NODE-161-length-93657-cov-52.756960_pt1 | contig 93657 bp, 84 predicted proteins | sample MGYA00242461_ERZ724008 | MGnify/ENA metagenome assembly ERZ724008 | reverse complement strand
TGTTCCGACCTTTGATAACGTTGCGGATTTTTGCGGGATAGCGGGACGGTCGGGGTTTAGCGATGGTGCAGGATCAATTTGAGGCTTGTTGAAAGTTTGGGCGAAGAACTATCGCATTTAGCTCACCTTTGGCAAGGGACGGGCAAGGATGCCCGATATTGAACGCCCAGAGTTTTGCAGGACGCAAAACAAACAGAGCGTTCATAAGCCGAGAATTAGTGCAAATGGACAGGGAGTGCGCCTAACAATGGTGGTGTGATATTGTAATTTGATGAAAGTTCAGGCGAAGAACTATCACATTTAGCTCCCTTGTGTAAAGGGAGCTGGCACAGTGCGGTATAACATTTTCAATGTTGCTTTATATATCAGGTTAACGATGCTTTGTTGTAGAACTGAGTTTTTCGTCACTGTGACTGAGGGATTGTCAGCGGAGGTTATAGTACAAGCGGAAAGGTTCGGTGCAAACGATCCCTCAATAGTTGGCTGAGCTTGACTCAGCAACAGAAGCTCACCTTTGGCAAGGGACAGGCAAGGATGCCCGATATTGAACGCCCAGAGTTTTGCAGGACGCAAAACAAACAGAGCGTTCATAAGCCGAGAATTAGTGCAAATGGGTAAATAATGCTCCTATCAGATGACAGCATGATATTGCAAACGGACACACAGACATTTGTCTAAAAATAATAAAATCAAAATAAACCGAAAGGAAGAAGAAAATGACACTTTACGAAGAACTTATTGAAAGAGGGCTTATCGCTCAGGTTACGAATGAGGAAGAGATAAGCAAGATGATAAATGAGGGCAAGGCTACATTCTATATCGGCTTTGACCCGACAGCGGATTCTCTGCACGTCGGACACTTTATGGCGCTGTGCCTTATGAAGCGTTTACAGATGGCGGGCAACAAGCCTATTGCGCTTCTCGGCGGCGGTACGGGTATGATAGGCGACCCCTCCGGCAAGACGGATATGAGAAAGATGCTCACAAAGGAAGATATTGAGCATAATATTGCCTGCTTTAAAAAGCAGATGAGCCGTTTTATAGATTTCTCGGACGGCAAGGCACTGCTTGTAAACAACGCGGACTGGCTGCTTGATTTAAACTATGTTGACGTACTGCGTGAGGTGGGCGCTTGCTTCTCGGTAAACAAGATGCTGAGTGCTGAGTGCTACAAGCAGAGAATGGAAAGAGGTCTTTCATTCCTCGAATTCAACTATATGATAATGCAGAGCTACGACTTCTACAAGCTGTACAAGGATTACGGCTGTAATATGCAGTTCGGCGGCGACGATCAGTGGAGCAATATGCTCGGCGGCACTGAGCTTATCAGAAAGAAGCTCGGCAAGGACGCACACGCTATGACTATTACTCTGCTCCTTAATTCCGAGGGCAAGAAGATGGGCAAGACCGAAAAGGGCGCTGTATGGCTCGACCCTGAAAAGACAAGCCCGTTTGAATTCTTCCAGTACTGGAGAAACGTTGCGGACGCTGATGTTATGAAGTGCATAAAGATGCTTACATTCCTGCCGCTTGAACAGATAAGAGAGATGGAAAGCTGGGAGGGCGCACAGCTCAACAAGGCTAAGGAGATACTCGCATACGAGCTTACTAAGCTTGTACACGGCGAGGAAGAAGCTGAAAAGGCTTTAGCCGCCGCTAAGGAGCTGTTCGGCGGTAAGGGCGTCAGCGGTGATATGCCTACTGCTGTTATGCCTGCCGAGCTTGTAAGCGACGGTAAGATCGGTATACTTGATGCTCTTGTTGCGTCAAAGCTCTGCCCTTCAAAGAGAGAGGCAAGAACAAACGTAACAGGCGGCGGTATCAGCGTAAACGATGAAAAGGTGACCGATCCTGCGGCTATGATAGAGATAGGCGAATTTGCCGTGATAAAGAAGGGCAAAAAGAGCTACTGCAAGATAGTAAAGGCGTAAGGTGTGGTTACAGTAAGAAGAGCGCAGGACAAGGATATTAAGCGTGTTACGGAGTTGCTCGGTCAGGTGCTGGAGCTTCACGCCGATTTAAGACCCGACTTATTCATACACGGTACGACAAAGTACACGGAAAATCAGTTGTCGGATATATTCGCTGATGAAAGGACACCTGTATTTGTGGCTGTAGATGAGAGTGACACGGTGCAGGGATATGCGTTCTGTATATTCAAAGAGCCTGCTTTTGCAACAAATATGACAGATATAAAAACGCTGTATATAGATGACTTATGTGTTGACAGCAACGCAAGGGGTCGGCATATAGGAACTACGCTTTTTGACTATGTAATGGATTTTGCAAAGCAGACAGGTTGTTACACAGTTACTCTGAACGTCTGGGAGGGTAACGACAGCGCAAGGCATTTCTATGAGAAAATGGGAATGTTCGTCCGTGAAACCCAGATGGAACACCGTGTCGGTGTTGACAATTCGCCGTTCTGACGGTTGGCGATTTGATTAACCTCCGTTATCGGCGGTGACAATTTGTTACTGCGTATTCAGATATAATAAGAGGATACTGCAAGCAAAACTGTTTGCGGTATCCTTTTTTTGCGGCTGTGAGCCGCTTCACATTTGCCGTTCTGACGGTTGGTGATTTGCTTGACTTCCGTTACCGGCGGGCACAATATGTTGCACTGCAATTTCAATGAATTTTCGATAAACTAAGAAGCTGTGATGAAATTTTTGCATTTCGTCACAGCTTCTTTATTTACTCTGTTATCTTCTCGCGTTACCTCTTATAATAACACCTATTATATAAGGACCTGTATTGCTGGCAACCGCCGCTCCCGCTATGCTCTGCATCTCGGGAGGTCTGCCGACCTTTGCGCTGTACTGCTTTATGAAATCGTCTTCAAGACTTGTAACGCTTGTACGCAGTATTTCCCACGGAGTTTCGGGAATTGCTCTGTTTGCAATATACTGAACGGCATCTGCAATGGCGTTCTTCTCGCCGCGGCTCTTCTTTACTACCTCGCTTTCGCCGTCAATAAGGGAGATCAGCGGTTTAAGCCCCATAAGCTCGCCTAAGAAAGCGGCTGCGGCGTTTATTCTGCCTGACTTCTTCATATGGCGGAGGTTAAAGCCTATAATGTAAATTTCGCAGTTGTTGAACATATCGGTAAGATAAGCAATTACATTATCGACACTCTGTCCTGCAATAAGCTTTTTTGCGGACTCTACGACAGGGTAGCCATAGCCGAGAGAGTAGCAATGGCTGTCGAGTATCTCTATGCGCATCTTTGCCATCTCGGGGTGCTCTTCAAGCAGGTTTTTCTTTGCGAGAAGCGCGTTCTCGTATGTCTTTGAGCCTGTTGAGTTTATAAGCACCACGATAAGAGTATCATAGCCCTCGTTGAAATAATGTGTGAACTTCTCTTCAAAGCGCATTGAGGTTATCTGTGCGGTCTTGGGGAGATATTCGGACTTGTCTATCATTTCGAGAAACTCGGGAGCGGTAAAGTCTACACGCTCTCTCAGACTTTCGTTGCCGAGGGTTATCTCAAACGGCATTACATCAATGTCGTACAGCTTTTCGTCCTCGGGGGTGATGTCGCTTGCGCTGTCGGTGATAAGTTTTACTTTCATCGTTTTGTTTCCTTTCGGTCATTCTTTTGATATCGTGCTTATTCGGCTTTGCTCCAGTCGTATTTTGTAAGCGAGCCGTAATTCTGAAGCTCGGGGAAATCCCACTGCCGCAGTACCTCGTATGTGCCTATCGCTACGCTGTTTGATAAGTTGAGACTTCTCATATTACTGCCCATAGGTATACGCACACAGTGCTGTTTATTGTGAAATAACAGATCCTCGGGAAGTCCCTTATCCTCTCTGCCGAACACTATATAAGTTTTATCCTTATACTGCGCATCGCAGTAGGTGTTTCTGCCCTTGGTGGTGAAATAGAAAAATTCACCGTCCTTATTCTTTTCAAAAAAGTCGTCAAGCCCGTCATAATAGGTTATGTCGAGATAATGCCAGTAGTCAAGGCCTGCGTGCTTCAGCTTTTTATCATCTATCTGAAAGCCCATAGGCTTTACTATATGCAGTCTTGCGCCTGTCACCGCGCAGGTGCGGGCGATGTTGCCCGTGTTCTGCGGTATCTGCGGCTCAACGAGTACAATATTCAGTTCCATCGAAAAATCATTCCTTATAGATCATTATGCCGTACAGCCCGTTTGCCGCGGATAAAGACACAAGCTGTTCTCCGACCTTTTCCGCTGTATCGCTTGTTATACTTTTACGTTCTTCATCGGTGATGCTTTTGTCAAACCTTGCGATTATACCTGTATCTCCGCCCGATTTCAAAAGCTCTGCCATATTTTCGACTGTTGCGTCGGAATTGTCGCTTATAACTATGTCTATGCTGTCGGAAAGCAGACTTTTTTCGGCTTTCGGGCATCTGTTTGCAAATTCGGCGGCAAAGGTGAAGCTGTCGGAAGCCTCCTCCCACGACATACCGAAATAGAAAGCGGGCTTGAAGCCTTTTTCGTTTATTATGCTGTCTGCACTTGCGTCAAAGTAGTAGTATTCGCCGTCCAGCTTTGCAAAGTTTACGGTGTGTCCCTCGTTTTTGCTGTTATTTATGCCGTTTGCCGATGCGGTGTCTATCCCTGCCATATTGAAGAGCATAGTGACAGTATCCGCATATCCGTCACATATCGCCTTGCCGTCAATAAGCAGATCGGCTATCGGAACATTTCTTGTGCTGTAGCCGTCGGTCATATATACCGAGTTTTCCGTAACGTAATTATAAAGATACTGTGCTTTCTTTCTTTCTGTATTACACTCCTGCGGAATTGACGCTACTACCGATTTTGCTTTTTCATAGGCCGCTTCACGGCGGGAAAGATATTCCTCGCCGAGCGTTTCAAGCTGTATATGATGATAGCTTTTTCCCGCGAACTGCTCGATGTTGCCGGTCAGCTTGCTGTTTGTTGTGTAGTTATGTGCAACAAACGGGCTGTCACAGCTTAAAAACGTGATCACAAATTCAAGCTCCTGCAGTCTGTCGTAACTGCCGTTACCGAATACGTCTTCGGGGAGGAATATATCGCTGTAGCCGTTTTCGCTTGCGTACATAAACGCATTGTAGATATACGTTTCGTTCTCGTCAAGCTGTGATTTGAAATATCCCGACATTGTATCGGAATATTTTGAGCTGTAGCCGAGTACATCTTCCTTGCCGAGCGATATCGTGCCGTCTGCGGAAATTGACGTGTCATTGCCGAAGTAATACAGCGTGTTGCTTGACGATATGCCGAGCATCGGCAGAACGTATATTGCGCCGACAACTACTGCCGCGGGGATCGCTATCGCCGCCGTTACCGCGCCTATGACCTTACCCTTGCCCATTACAGCTCAGCCTCGGCATGACGTGTGACGTGACAGCCTATATTGACTGCAACGGGAAGTCCTGCGATATGTGTCGGGTGCTGTTCTATATTGACATACAGCGCAGTCACCGTACCGCCGAAGCCCTGAGGGCCTATTCCGAGCTTGTTTATCTTTTCGAGCATCTCGCTCTCCATATCGGCGTAAAGCGGCTTGGGGTTTCTTATTTTAAGATCCCTGCAAAGCGCCTTTTTCGCAAGTATGGCGGATAGCTCAAAGTCGCCGCCTATGCCGACACCTACAGTTATAGGCGGACAGGGGTTGCTTCCTGCCTTTGATACCGTATCGACAACAAAGTCCACTATATCGTCTTTTGTCGCGGAGGGGGTGAACATTTTAAGCGCACTCATATTCTCGCTGCCGAAGCCCTTGGGGGCTACCATGATATGTACCTTGTCGCCGGGTACGATAGTTGTATGTACTATTGCGGGGGTGTTGTTGTTTGTGTTTTTGCGCTCCAGCGGGTCTTCAACTACCGATAAGCGGAGCTTGCCGTTTACATATCCGCTTGCAACGCCCTCGTTTATCGCGTCTGTGAGATTTCCGCCTGTGAAATGCACGTCCTGTCCGACCTCAAGGAATATTATCGCCATTCCCGTGTCCTGACATATCGGCACTTCAAGCTCTTTTGCGCAATCGATATTTCTTACGATATCGCCGAGCACCTGCTTTGACAGCGGGCTTTTCTCACAGCCGATACATGAATTTATCTTCTCTTTCATACCGTCGGGCAGATAAAGGTTTGCCTTTACGCAAAGCTCTTCAACTGTCTTTTTAACAAGCTCAACACTTATCTCGCGGATATCACTCATTATATATTTCCTCCGTTTATATTACTTTGCCGTTTACGATCACCGTGTCGGGCGTATCGCATATTGACAGCGGATCGCCCGAAAAGATAACTATGTCGGCATCCTTGCCCGGCTCGATGCTGCCGACTCTGTCGGCTATGCCTGCTATCTGTGCGGGGTATATCGTTATTGCTTTCAGCGCTTCTTCCCTGTCAAGACCGCCTCTTACAGCAAGTCCTGCCGAAAGCGGAAGATACTGCTCGGGTACAACGGGGTGGTCGGTGCAGATGCAGATCGGTACGCCTGCCTTATTCAGTACGCCTGCCGTTGCTATCGTATGATTACGAAGTTCGGGCTTACATCGCTCGCTGATTATAGGTCCTACTATCGTGCGTGCTTTGTCCTCAAGAAGCTCATCTGCTATAAGGTGTCCCTCTGTCGCGTGGATAATGACATAATCTATGTCAAACTCCTTGGCAAGTCTTATCGACGTGAATATGTCGTCTGCTCTGTGGGCGTGGAAGTGTGCGGGTATCTCGTGCTTTAAAAGCGGCATGAGCGCTTCGCACTTTGCGTCATACTCGGGGCGGTCGCCCTCATCGTCCGTACCTACCGAGCTTTCATAGTCTATCATATCATCAAGATAGCGCTTTGCCTTGTAGAGCTGTTCGCGGATTATTGCGGCGGTAGCCATACGGGTAACGGGAGCGGTATCCTTATCCTTATATACGTTTTTCGGGTTTTCGCCGAGTGCGAATTTTACCGCAACGGGATCTTTTATTATCCGTTTATCAATTCTTTTTGAGCCTGCGGTCTTCATGGCAAGGAATGTGCCGCCTATGGGATTTGCACTTCCCATTCCGCATACTACCGAGGTAACGCCTGCCTGCGCCGCTTCTTCAAAGCAGTGGTCGAGCGGATTTATCATATCTGTCGCACGAAGGTTCGGGGTTGATGGGTCGGTGTCTTCGTTTCCGTCATCGCCCTCGAATGCAAGCCCGTCCTCCCACGCGCCTATATGCGAGTGGGCATCTATAAAGCCGGGATAGACTGTTTTGCCCTTTGCGTCTATATCGCTGTCGGACGGTGAAAAGTCCTTTAACTGCGACATATCGCCGACAGCCTTTATTTTATCGTTTTCTATAAGGATAAATCCGTTTTCGTGGTTTTTCTCCGCCATTGTGATGACAGTTGCGTTATAAATGTACATATTTATCCTTTCAGCTTGTTATGCGTCTTTGTGTCAAGCTCTATGAGTTTTATAATTTCGTTTGCGATCGTTTTATCCGATGTATTTGCGTTTACCTCATAGGTGCTGTTCTTTCTGTATATCGGAAGTCTTATATCATAGATAGCTCTCAGCTGTTCTTTCGTGTTGTTCACTACAAGGGGGCGGTTGGTGTCGCTCTTTATGCGACCGTAACAGGTGTTGAAGCCTGCATTAAGGAATACCACTATTCCCTTTTCTCTTGCAAACTCTGCCGTTTCGTCACGGAGGATCGCTCCGCCGCCTGTGGCAATTATCGTCCTGCCCTTGAAGTTCTTTATATACCGGGCTTCAAGATCTCTGAAATACGGTTCGCCCTTCTGAGCAAATATTTCTGGGATAGTCATTTTCTGATTATTGACTATGTACCTGTCAAGGTCGATGAACACGGCTGTGCAAGCTCTTGCCAGCATTCTTCCTATATGGCTTTTGCCGCAGCCCATAAAGCCGCAGAGATATACAGGTCTCATTACACAAGCCTCATCATCTCATCGGAGATAGCCTGTACCTGCTCTGCTGTGTATTCTGCGCCGCTCCATATAGTGTGCGCCACAGCCGCCTGCCATACAAGCATCTGCATACCGCCGCTGACCTTTGTTACGCCCTTGTCAGAAACTGCCTTCATAAGCTTTGTTTCACGGGGATTGTAGATAGCGTCAAAGAAGCCGTTAAGGGTTATGTTGTCAAGAGCCTGCTGTGTAAGCGGGCTTGCGTCAATATTGGGGTACATACCTACGGGAGTAGCGTTTACCATAAGGTCAAAATCTCCCTTTACGTCTGCCAGAAGGCAGTGGCTTACCTTTGCGTCCTTGTAGGTCTGTTTTATCTCTTCACATAAAGCCTTTGCAACGGGAACGTCGGCTTCTCTTACGGCAATGGTCAACTCCCCGCCCTCACGGACAGTTTCAATAGCCATCATTCTGCCTACGCCGCCGCAGCCGAGAAGCAGAACCTTGTCTGTAAGGGTCATACCCATTGCGCCGACAGCCTTTGTAAAGCCTGTGCAGTCGGTGTTGTAGCCTGTCGAAACGCCGTTTACGTTAGCTATGCAGTTTACGCTGTTGTAGCGCTTTGCGGTGTCGTCAAGCTTGTCGCACATCTTTATTATATCTATCTTGTAGGGAATTGTAATGTTGAAGCCTGCAAGACTTTTGAAGTAATCAAAGCTGTCTGTCAGCTTTTCGGGGGGCGTGTCGAGAATCTTATACTCAGCCTGCTCGCCCGATAGCTCAAAAAGCCTTGTGTGTATCTGTGGGGAGAGGGTATGACCGAGAGGGTGTCCCAGTATACCGAACGTATTTACTTTGTTTTCTGTCATTGTATTTGCTCCTTTTGTTCTGCTTTAAGCTCTTTATGCTTATCGATCTTTTTACAGATAAGCTTTACCAGTGCCGCCGAACCTATGCCGCAGCCTATGCCGAGCGCTATTCCCCCGATAATGTCGGACGGATAGTGCACATAGAGGTACATTCTCGAAAATGCGACCAGCGATGCATAGACATATGCGACAACACCGAGTCGTTTATGAAACAGATATATTGCCGTTGCCATTGCAAAGCACGTTGCGGTGTGGCTTGACGGGAATGAAAATCCGGACGGTGCTTTGATTATGAGCTCTATTGCACCGTTTATCGCAAACGGACGCATACGGCATACAAGGTGCTTTATTATCAGCTCACCGAACAGCAGTACCGAGAGTGTTGCGCCCATGACCGCAAAGCCTGTCTTGCGCATATTTTTTATGCACATCATAACGATGAACACAAGAATAGCCATTGCACCGTACTCGATGCTGTAGGTAAGGCAGGTCATTATAAGATCCATAACGGGATCTGAAAGTGTGTTATGGATAAAATCCAGTATCGACAGGTCGAGTGCCGTTATGCTTTCAAACAGCATCAGAGTGCCGCCGCCTTTTCAAGCGTGTCGGGATTTTCTACGTTTACGGCGGTAACACCGTCAAGCGTTTTCTTTACAAGTCCTGTAAGCACCTTGCCGGGACCGAGCTCAATATAAGTATCGTATCCGTCCTTTGAGATAACGTCAAGCTCGGAAGTAAATCTTACGGGCGAGCAGATATGCTTTGCAAGATAAGCGGGCATATCGGAAAAATCGGTAAGCTCGTTTCCGTATACGTTGCAGTAGAACCTTATCGAGGGTGCATTGAACGGGATATCCTTTGCCTTTTCGGCAAATTCTTCAGATGCGCCCGCCATAAGCTTTGAGTGGAAAGCGGCGGAAACAGCAAGCGGAACTATACGCTTAGCGCCCTTTGCCGAAAGTGCTTCCTTAGCCTTTTCGATACCTGCCGCAGTGCCTGCGATAACAGTCTGTACGGGTGAATTGTAGTTTACGGGGGTAACATACTCGCCGCCGTCCTCAATTTCCTTGCACGCCTGTTCTATAATGTCAGCCTTAAGGCCGAGAACAGCCGCCATACCGCCGGGGTTAGCCTGTGCCGCCTTGTCCATAGCTTCGCTACGGTACTTTATCGCTCTGAATGCGTTTTCATATGACAGCATACCGCTTGCCGCCATTGCCGCGTATTCGCCGAGAGAGTGACCTGCAACGGCTGACGCTTCAATGCCCTTTGACTTTGCGGCTTCAAGCGCCATAAGCGACATTGCGAGTATAGCGGGCTGTGAGATTATTGTGCGTGAAAGCTCCTTTTCGTCGCCGTCAAATATCTTAGCGGCAAGGTCAAAGCCGAGGATATCGCTACCAAGCTCGAGTACTTTTTTGCATTCGGGTATCGTATCGTAAAAATCCTTGCCCATGCCTTTATACTGTGAGCCCTGTCCCGAAAAAAGGAATATTGTTTTTGTCTTATCAGCCATTTTCTGTTTCTCCTTGTGGTTTATGATTTAAATTGTTCAGAATATTGTGAAAATTTGATTTATCAGAAATGGGGTTTGGTGTTGCTTGCTCTGTTGGTTTTGCGTCGTGCAAAACTTTTGGCAAGCAACCAAAGCATCCTTGCTTTGGCGTAGCCCCAAGCAGGGTGAGGGCGGCAGCCCCACATTCAGCCCCGGCACGGATGCCGGGCGTGTATGCCCAAGGGCTTTGCAAGACGCAAAGCCAACCAAGCATACACAGCCTTTCACCGAGGGGAAGGGGTTTGGGGATAGGGATTGAGAATTTGCTCTATTTTTTATGAAAACAGGCTTTTCTACAAATGGCTGGAACGACTCCCGATATTTTTGATAAATAAAACTTCTTTATACCCTGAAAGATGTTTTCATGTCACATAAGTGACATAATTTGTTATATATTGCAGAATTTCTGAAATATACTGTCCCGTTTTACCCCGCTTTGTCACTGTTATGATACAAATACTCAAATAAATGTTGACAAACAGTACCGAAATAGAGTAAAATGAAATATAAGCACGTTTGCCTTTACGGGGTAACTATGCCTTGCGGACGATGATCTCCGCAGTTACTGATTTATTATACAACAAAAAGAGAATAAAATCAACAATAAATAATATATAATACGGCGGCAAGGACACCGTACGGAAGGAAAAGGATATGAACGGTATAACGATACTGGGTACGGGAGAATATACCCCCGAAACCGTAGTCACCAATGAAATGTTCACTAAGTTCATTGATACTACAGACGAATGGATAACCACAAGGACGGGTATCCGGGAAAGACGTATGAGCTCCGACAAGCCGAACTTCATGATGGCGGCTGAGGCGGCAAAGTCGGCACTCGAAAGTGCGGGAAAGACAGCAAAGGATATCGACTGCATAATCGTATCCACCTGCTCACCCGATTTCTACTATCCGAATACGGCCTGCCTTGTACAAAATCTCATCGGCGCACAGCCCTGTGCCTGCATGGACGTAAACACAGCTTGCACAGGCTTTATAACAGCGGTCGACATTGCAAGAAACTTCCTTGCAAGCGACACCTACAAGACTATACTCGTTGTAGCAAGTGAGCGTCTTACAAGCCAGATAGACTACACCGACAGAGCAAGCTGTATACTTTTCGGCGACGGCGCGGGTGCTGTCGTGCTTGAAAAGGGAGAGGGCAAGGAATATTACAGCCACTCCGGCGCTGAGGGCGATATGCTCCAGAGCCTTTACTGCAAGAATTTCTACGACAGGAACAACCCCTATTTCAAGGGTGACGACTGCCTTAAGGATATCATAGACACTCCGAACAAGGAGCGCTATTTACAGATGGACGGAAAGGCGGTATACAAGTTCGCCGTTGACGCTATGGCGAATGCGGTCGAATATGTATGCGGACATTCCGGAATATCGCTTGACGATATAGATCTTGTTATTCCCCATCAGGCGAATATAAGAATAATCCAGTCCGCGCTCAAGAAGATGAACGTGGATCTTGACAAGGTGTTCACAAACCTCGAAACACACGGCAACACATCAAGCTCGTGTATCCCTATGTGCCTTGCGGAGCTTGACCGTCAGGGCAGACTGAAGCGCGGCATGAAGATATGTCTTGTCGGCTTCGGTGCGGGACTTACCTACGGCGCAACTGTTTTTGAATACTAATCCACAGCTGAAAGGATAAAAACAATGGAAACAAGGATCACAAAATTACTCGGTATAAAGTACCCCATATTACAGGGCGGTATGGCGTGGATCGCCGAAAGCACACTTGCGGCGGCTGTATCAAATGCCGGCGGCGTGGGCATAATCGCGGGCGGTTCTGCTCCTATCGATTATCTGAGAGATCAGATAAGAAGAGCAAAGTCGCTGACAGATAAGCCTTTCGGCGTAAACATTATGCTTATGAGCCCCAATGCGGAGGATCTTGCACAGCTCGTTATAGACGAAAAGGTTCCGATGATAACGACCGGTGCGGGCAACCCCGGCAAGTTTATGGAAGCGTGGAACAATGCAGGCATAAAGGTCATTCCGGTAGTACCCAGTGTGGCGCTTGCAAAGAGAATGGAAAGAAGCGGTGCGTCCGCAGTAATCGCAGAGGGAACAGAATCGGGCGGTCACATCGGTGAAAACACCACAATGTGCCTTGTTCCGCAGGTAGTTGACGCTGTATCTATCCCTGTTATCGCCGCAGGCGGTATCGCAGACGGCAGAGGAATTGCCGCAAGCTTTATGCTCGGTGCTGAGGGCGTACAGGTAGGCACAAGATTTTTAGCCGCCGAGGAGTGTCAGATCCACCCGACATATAAACAGCTCGTTGTTGACGCTAAGGACACGGACAGCATAGTAACAGGCAGAACGACAGGTCACCCCTGCCGCAATGTAAAGACGAAGTTCTCAAAGAAGCTCGCAAGCGGTGAAATGAACGGAACTATCACTCCCGATGAGTTTGAGCAGATAACGCTCGGCTCACTGCGTAAGGCGGTACAGGACGGCAACCTTGAGGAGGGCTCGTTCTTATGCGGAGCTATCGCGGGTATGGTAAAGAAGGTACAGCCCGCAAAGGAAATAGTGGAAGAAATGTTCGCAGAGGCTGAAAAACTGCTGAACAAGTAAGATAAAACAAAGGAGAAAATAAATGGCAACTGCTATCATAACAGGATCTGCAAGAGGAATAGGTGCGGCAATAGCTCTGCGTCTTGCAAAGGACGGATATGACATAGCGCTCAATGACATCGCCGAGAGCTGCTTTGAAAACAACGATATAATCGACAAGATAAAAGCAGAAGGTGTAAAGTGTGAAAAGTACATCGCAGACGTATCAAAGTACGATCAGTGTGAGGCTTTTGTAAAGAGCGTAAAGGCCGATTTCGGCAGTATTGACGTGCTTGTCAACAATGCAGGTATAACCCGTGACGGTCTGCTTGTAAGAATGAGTGAAGAAAACTACGACCTCGTTGTTGCGGTAAACCAGAAAAGCGTATTCAATATGACAAAGCTTGCAGGCTCTGTTATGATGAAACAGCGCAGCGGCAGAATTATAAATCTTGCAAGCGTGGCAGGTCTTTACGGCAACCCCGGTCAGATGAACTACTCCGCTACAAAGGCGGCTATAATCGGTATGACAAAGACCACCGCGAAGGAGCTCGGTCCGAGAAACATCACCTGTAACGCAGTAGCGCCCGGTTTTATCCACACGGCTATGACAGACGCTCTTTCGGAGGAGCTGAGAGCGGCAATGGTAAAGCAGATAGCTATGGGCAGATGCGGTGAGGTCGAGGAGATAGCAGGCGTTGTATCATTCCTCGCTTCAAAGGACGCAAGCTATGTAACAGGTCAGGTAATAGAGATAAGCGGCGGCTTATCAATGTAAAGACAAGCCACGAAAGGAAATACAAAAAATGAGCAGAGTTGTAATTACCGGTGTGGGTGTAGTAAGCCCTATAGGAAACACCAAGGAAGAATTCTGGAACAGTCTTATGGAGGGCAAGCACGGCTTCACACTCGAGCAGTGGTTTCCCGGTCAGAGCGAAGAGCTTAATGTAAAGGCTTCTGTAAAGGACTTCAGCGCAGACGGTCTTTTTGACAAGAAAGAGCTTCGCCGTACAGATATCATCACACAGTATGCCGTGTATGCGGCCGATAAGGCTATAAAGGACGCAGGAAGCGATTTCAAGGATCTCGATCCTTACAGATGCGGCGTTATAATCGGGTCGGGTATCGGCGGTATGGAAACAACGCAGGAGGAGCTTCTCGCATATCACAACAAGGGCAACAAGCGAGTTTCCGTATTCACTATCCCGAAGATGATAGGCAATATGGCGGCAGGTACGGTAGCTATCCGCACGGGCTTCAAGGGCGTAAACTACTGTACGGTATCTGCCTGCGCCAGCGGTACACACGCTATAGGCGAGGCATTCCATGCTATAAAGAACGGCTATATGGACGTTGCGATAGCGGGCGGTACGGAGAAGTGCTCGATAGGCTTTGCTTATGCGGGCTTCAACAATATGCATGCTATAACAAAGTCGACCGATGTTGACAGAGCAAGCATTCCTTTTGACGCAGAGAGAAGCGGTTTCGTTCTCGGCGATGGAAGCGGTATCGTAATTCTTGAAGAATACGAACACGCAAAGGCAAGAGGTGCAAACATCTATGCAGAGGTCATCGGCTACGGTGCGACCTGCGACGCTTATCACGAAACAAGCCCCGACCCCGAGGGCAAGGGCGGTGCGAAGGCTATGGAGTTTGCGGTAAAGGAATCAGGCAGAGCGCCCGAAACCTTCAACTATGTAAATGCACACGGTACATCAACACCGATGAACGATAAGACCGAAACAGCCGCTGTAAAGCTGGTGTTCGGCGAACACGCAAAGAATATGGTGATAAACTCGACAAAGTCGATGACAGGTCACCTCTTAGGCGCGGCAGGCGGCGTTGAAGCTGTAGCCTGCGCTCTTCAGATAAAGAACAGCAAGGTACACCGCACGTTAGGCTTAAAGGTGGCAGACCCGGAATGCGACCTCGACTATGCTCCTGAGGGTACGAGAGATATGAAGATAACGGGTGCACTCAGCAACTCGCTCGGCTTCGGCGGTCATAACGCTTGTATAGCATTTGCTCCTGTAGAGGACTGAGAGAAAGGTTGACACGATATGCAGTTTGAAACTAATTCGCTTAGCGATGCCGTAAAGGAATTTATCGGTATTATGAAGGACAGCGGTCTGTCCTATATGTATGTAAAGAACGACAAGTTTGAGATAGAGCTTGGTCAGAAAAATCCCCCTCCCGCACCTCCTGTGATGCCCGCAATGCCTCCTATGGCTATGGCGGCCGCTCCCGCAGCTGCACCGCAGACAGCTCCCGCGGCAGCACCTGCCGCCGATACAGGCAAGAGCATAAAGAGCCCTATAGTGGGTACGTTCTACTCTGCCCCCTCCCCCACAAAGCCTCCCTTTGTAAAGGTCGGCGATAAGGTAAGCGAGGGCGATACGGTATGCATAGTTGAGAGTATGAAGGTAATGAACGAGATACAGGCGGATATTTCCGGTACTGTAAAGTCGATCGCCGTAAAGGACGGAGAGGCTGTGGAGTTCGGTCAGCCGCTCATCATAATAGAATAACGGAGGGCTGTATATGTCACTTATGAATAAAGAGCAGATAATGGAGATAATCCCTCACAGAGATCCGTTTCTGCTTATAGATACTATCGAAGAGATGGAACCCGGTCAGCGTGTGGTCGCCACAAAGTATATGAAGGAGGACGAGTTCTGGTTCAAGGGGCACTTCCCCGGATATCCGGTAGTCCCCGGTGTACTTATGCTTGAGATGCTTGCGCAGGCAGGCGCAGTGGCAATGCTTGCACTCCCCGAAAACAAGGGTAAGATAGGTCTGTTCGGCGGCGTCAAGGACGCTAAGTTCAGAAGACAGGTAGTACCGGGCGACCTTTTAAAGCTCGAAGTCGAGATAATAAAGGTAAAAGGTCCTATAGGTGTCGGCAAGGCTCTTGCCACAGTAAACGGTGAAAAAGCGGTATCCGCAGAGATCACCTTTGCTATCAAGTAACGGAAGGCGAACGCTGTATGTTCAATAAGATACTCATCGCCAACAGAGGCGAGATCGCTATAAGAATAATCCGTGCGTGCAGAGAGCTTGGAGTAAAGACTGTCGCGGTATATTCTACAGCTGACAAGACGGCGCTCCACGCGCAGATAGCGGACGAGGCGGTATGCATAGGACCTGCTCCGTCAAAGGACAGCTATCTTAATTCAAAGGCACTGCTTGCCGCGTGTGAGATAACAGGCGCGCAGGCAATTCACCCGGGCTTCGGTTTCCTTTCCGAAAACAGCCACTTTGTACGTCTTTGCGACAAGTGCGGAATTAAGTTTATAGGTCCGGGCGCTGACGCTATGGACGCTATGGGCGACAAGGCTAACGCAAAGAAGACGATGATAGAAAATGATGTTCCTGTAGTTCCCGGCTCGGACGGTGTTGTTGAAACGCTTGAAGAGGCGCAGGAGATCGCCGCAAAGATCGGTTATCCTATAATGGTAAAGGCGAGCGCGGGCGGCGGCGGACGCGGCATAAGACTGGTTGAAAAGCCTGAGGAGCTTGAAGCGGCAATGACCGCCGCAAAGCAGGAGGCTAAACAGTTCTTTGCAAACGATGATATATATATTGAGAAGTTTATAGTAAATCCCCGACACGTTGAGATACAGCTCCTTGCGGACGAGCACGGAAATGTAATATATCTCGGCGAGCGTGACTGCTCGTTACAGCGCCGTAATCAGAAGGTGCTTGAAGAAAGCCCCAGCCCTATTATGACGGAGGAGCTCCGCCGGAGAATGGGTGAAGCGGCAGTCAGAGCGGCTAAGGCTTGCGGCTATGCGAACGCGGGTACGGTAGAGTTCCTTGTAGATAAGGATCTGAACTTCTACTTTATGGAGATGAACGCGAGAATACAGGTCGAGCACCCGGTAACCGAAATGGTAACAGGCGTTGACCTTGTAAAGGCGCAGATAAACATTGCCGCAGGACTCCCCTTGCAGTATAAGCAGGAGGATATAAAGCTCACGGGTCATGTTATCGAGTGCCGCATAAATGCGGAAGAGCCCAAGAACAACTTCCGCCCCTGTCCCGGAAAGATAAAGTCTATCCATATGCCCGGCGGTTTCGGCGTGCGTATTGATACGGCGGTATATCAGGGCTACGAGATACCGCCTTACTATGACAGTATGATAGCAAAGGTGCTTGTAAAGGGTGAGGACAGGAAAGAGGCTATCCAGAAGATGAAGGTCGCACTCTCCGAATTTCTCATTGAGGGTATCAACACAAACATTGATTTTCAGCTCAATCTATTGCGTGACGAGGATGTCGAAAGCGGTAATTTCGATATAGGCTTCCTTAACCGTAAGGATCTGACGAATTATTGATAAAACATTACAAAGCAGATAAAATATAATCTACGGTAGGGTCGCAGGGGCGTAGCCCCCTATATCTTCTCCCCCCTTCCCGGGAAGGGGCAAGGAGGATGGGTCAATAGCCTTAATCTATCGGCAGATAATGTTGTTATCTGATTTGAACAATAAAGGCGGTGCTTTAATTGTTAGAAGATCTGTTTAAAATGGTCAAGGACCGTTTTAACGAGGAACAGAAGGACGAGGCGGAGGCTTCTGCCCCCGAAATACCCAAGGATCTGCTGTTCAAGTGTCCGCGCTGTCAGAACGTGTTCTATATGGACGAGTTTGAAAAGCGCAAAAAGACCTGTCCTGTCTGCAACTATCATGCAAGACTTTCCGCTAAGGAGCGTCTTGATATAACGGTTGACAAGGACAGCTTCAAGCCGTTTGACGAAAACATGGTGTCACTGAATCCTATCGGCTTTCCCGATTACGAGAAGAAGATAAAGGGTATGCAGGACAACACGGGACTGAAGGACGCAGTAGTGACGGGTGAATGCACGATAAGAGGCTACCGTGCGGTCATCGGCATTATGGACTCAAACTTTATGATGGCCAGCATGGGCAGTGTTGTCGGCGAGAAGATAACAAGGGCGTTTGAGTATGCCACAGAGCATAAGCTGCCTGTTATACTGTTTACGGCATCGGGCGGTGCGAGAATGCAGGAGGGTATAATCTCTCTTATGCAGATGGCAAAGACGAGCGGTGCGGTAAAACGTCACAGCGACGCAGGCGGACTTTATATCACGGTGCTTACAGACCCTACTACAGGCGGCGTTACGGCATCGTTTGCGAGTCTTGGAGATATAATCCTTGCCGAGCCTAAGGTGCTTGTTGGATTTGCGGGCAGACGTGTTATTCAGGACACTATAAAGCAGAAGCTGCCCGATGACTTCCAGACGGCGGAATTTCTGCTTGAAAGCGGCTTTGTAGACGCGATAGCGGACAGACGTTCTATGCGTAAGACGCTGTCGAATATACTAAGACTGCATAACTATAAAAAAATCGGCGCTGACTGGCAGCACGGTTGAAAGGACGGTAATGACAATGTCAAATATGACTGCTACACAGCATCTTGAGATAATAAGAGAAAAGAACCGTCCGACGGTGAATGACTATATACCCGCTATATTCAATCATTTTACCGAGTTCCACGGCGACCGTCATTACGGTGACGATGCGGCTATAATGTCAGGTATAGCAACGCTTAACAGCACACCTGTTACGGTCATAGCGCAGGTAAAGGGCAGAAACTTAGAAGAAAACAAGAAGACGAATTTTTCAATGCCGCACCCCGAGGGTTACAGAAAGGCATTAAGACTTGCATATCAGGCGGAAAAGTTCCACAGACCCGTTATATGCTTTGTTGATACACCCGGCGCATTCTGCGGTGTAGAGGCGGAAAAGAGAGGTCAGGGTGAGGCTATAGCTAAGAACATTGCCGAATTTATGACACTGAAAACGCCTGTTATATCGGTAGTGCTCGGTGAAGGCGGCAGCGGCGGCGCGCTGGCGCTTGCGGTATGTGATGAGCTTGCAATGCTTGAGCACGCTTTATATTCGGTGATCTCACCGAGAGGATTTGCGTCTATCCTGTGGAAAGATCCGTCAAGAGAAAAGGAAGCGGCAGACCTGATGAAGATCACCGCAGATGATCTGTACAACTTCGGTGTATGTGACAAAATCATTTCCGAGTCGGTGGGAGGTGCTCATACCGACCCTGCTCAGACGGCGGACAACATTTCGGAATATCTTATAAGCGCGGTCGAAAGGCTGTCAAAGCTTGATATCCCGACACTTCTCGACAACCGTTACAAGAAGTTCCGCAAAATCGGCGTTTTCTCGGAGTAACTGAAAGTCACAGTAAATTCGCCGTGCGACTGTGAGCCGCTTCAAATTCGCCGTTCTGAATGTCGGCGGTCTGCGTGACTTGCGTTACCGGCGGTGACAATATCTTACTGCTTATTCATTATTCTGAGCGGTATTGCAACAGCTTTCGGCAACCCTTTGAAAGTTGTGCAAAGTGTAGAAATACACCCTGCAAATTTAGACATTTTTTTAATGTATTTGTTGTAAATACGACTTGATTATTTCGGCGTAATGCCGTATAATATTAACGAAAGAAAATTTCTTTTACAAAACACGGAGGAGATTTCAAATGGTATTTGATAAGGTAAAGAAGATAATCGTTGACCAGCTCGACGTTGAAGAAGACAAGGTTACTGAAGCTGCAAGCATCACAGATGACCTCGGCGCTGACTCACTTGACGTTGTTGACCTCGTTATGAGCTTTGAAGAAGAGTTCGACATCGAGATCCCTGATGATCAGGTTGAGAAGATCAAGACTGTCGGTGATATTGTTAAGTTCATCGAAGAAAAGGTTGAAGACTGATTTACATCTTGCTTTAGCATAATCAGCCGTATTTGTCAGACGCAGATACGGCTTATTTTTCTTTTTATCGCTACAAAAAGGGGGCTTTGCAATGACATCTGTCTGCTTTACCGGACACCGTAAGATAGAATGTGCGGATATGTACGGTCTTAAGACACTTCTCGACAGCACGATATGCGGACTTGTAAAGCGTGGCGTGACCGATTTTTATTGCGGCGGCGCGCTCGGTTTTGATACAATGTGCGCACATATGGTGCTTTACCTCAAAAAGCGCAAAGCGCTCGATATAAAGCTTCATCTTATACTCCCCTGTTCTAATGAGGAGCAGACAAAGAACTGGAGCTACAGCGACAAGCAGGAGTTCTACGGTATACTTATGGCTGCTGACGATATTGAGTATATCGGCTCACAGTACACCAAGGAGTGTATGAAAAAGCGCAATGCGCGAATGGTGGAGCTTGCGGACGGCTGTGTATGCTATTATGATGAAAGCCTTGCCAGGAGCGGTACGGGTCAGACGGTCAGAATGGCGAATGCCAAGGGGATCGAGGTTATCAATCTGTTTAATATGGCGTGAAAAACAGGTAACATTGTTTAGAATATAAGTACAAGCCACTGCGTAGGTATAGTGGCTTGTTTGTTTTTGTAGCAGATAAGCTGATGATAGTTCTGTTCGTGGGGTAGCACTTCTCGGGAACACTGCTTTTGCAATATGTTTTTTGGCTTGGCGGAAATGGTTGATGTTTTTACTGTGATAGCTAGCTACCGATAGTGCTATTTGTCGGATAGCACTTCTCGGGTTCGCTATTCTATGCGATAACGTTGCTGCTATGTGTGAGGGAGACAACCCAAGGGGAGAGAGGAAGGCGCTCCAAAGGCGCTTTCCCCTCTCCCCTTAGGTTTTCTCCCAAATCAGTCATTCCTCTGGAGCGACGAGAGGAGCGGGAGCATTGCTTTTGCAATGCTCAATCACGCATCCCACTTTCCTGACTCCTCATCTCTTCTGCCATAATGGGGTGTTGGCGATAAGACACACAAACGATTGCGTTTAAAAAGCCGCTGCAAGCGGGACGCTGACGCTCTGTTCGACCCGGGGGACTGTACAGATATCTTTGGATAGTGCGTTTTTTGGAAATTTTGGTGACAGTGCAGTTGCACGGATTTACTCACGAAATTATTAACACCTTTTCGGTATGGATATGTTTTCAGCGGTGTTGGCGATATATTTATTGTTTTGATATTTTTTAATGTGTTGCATTGTAATTTTAGCGCAATTGATAAGCTGAGGAATTGTGTCACAGCTTCAGACGTGCTCCCTCTTTCCTTACCCACACCCGTACCCCGCAAGGGTGTTGGCTATAAGACACACAAACGACTGAGTTTTAAAAATTTGTATAAGCGGGTCGCTGACGCTCACTTAGTCCCATTTTAGTACAGATATCTCAGGATAGTAGCATTCTTTTTTGATAGTCGGTGATAGTGCAGTTGCACTGATTTACTCACGAAATTATTAACACCTTTTCGGTATGGATATGTTTTCAGCGGCGCTAGCGATATAATCAACTTTATCCCCCATACACAAAAAAGGATACTGCAAACTTAAAGCGTTTACAGTATCCTTTAATTATGTCTTAATTGAATATGCAGTGGCATATTAAGTCCACCGGTAACGGAGGTCAAGCAAACCTCCAACCATCAGAACGGCGAATTGTCAGCGGCGACCCGCCGCCCGCCGGTAACGCAACTGTTGCTTGTCGGCAACAGTCGGAACGGCGAATTTACAGTGGCTTTCAGCCACCTGCTCAGGCTCTGGATTTTATTATGTCGACCATTTCGCCGACGTTCTTCATCGATGAAACCTCGCCCATCTTGAAGCGGATACCAAATTCGTCTTCTACAGCCGCGATAAGGTTGATGTGCTCAAGGCTGTCCCAGTCCTCAATATCGTCTGCGGTCGTGCCTGCGTCTACGGTGATCTCGTCATCGTCAAATACGTTTCTGAAAACCTCGTTTAATCTGTCGTAAATTTCCTGCTCGCTCATGTTACTTGTTCCTTTCTACAGTGATATATTTATTCTTAGGCTCATAGCCCGAAAGCTCAAGCTCCCATACGGTGTTGCCGTCCGCGTCCTCGCTGATCTTCGTAAATCCGAAGTCGCTGTACAGCTCCTTTACCATCTTATTCTTTGCGGTGGGGTAATAGTAGCCCTTTACCGTCTTAAGTCCGCGCTGTTTTGCTCTTTCGCAAAGGCTGTCGAGCATCGCGTATTCCATATCACGCTTTAATACACGGCAGCTCATCAGCCATAAATCTATATCCAGCGTATCGCCGTTTACCTTGCCGATAACTACAGATACAATACCGTTGTCACCAAACTTGTCGGCAAGCCTGCCGTACAGTCTGATATAGCTGTCATCTGCGAATACCTGCTCCATCTCGGCGGTCGTAAAGCGCTTTGTGGTGAGGTTGAACTGGTTGCTCTTGTTTGTAAGTTGGGTTATGCGGGGGAGGTATATCGGCAGGAAGTCGTCAATTACGCCGACCATATCAAGGCTTTTAAGATACTCGCCGTAATCTGAGAACTGTGCCTGCTGTGCGGCTCTTACCGCATTCTCCTTGTACATTTCGTTGCGCTTCAGATCATCGCTTGAAAAAGCGGTTATCTCAAAGAAGCGTGAGCGGTCTACCACTCTTATATAATCCTCGGGGCGTTCCATTTCGGGAACGGCTACTGTAGGCAATTGTGCGGAAACTATCGCGCGTTCGGCGGGATTGTCGTCAAGGAATACGAGCGCGTCCTGTCCTATGTTGAGTCCTGTCGCTATCGCCTCTATATTTCTGTCCTTGTTGTCCCAGTTTGCTTTTATCATTATGAAATCATCGGGCTTTAAGCTTCCCTCCGGGTGGTTAAGTCCCGCGAGGGCGTTCTCCTCATCGTTTTTTGAGCAGACGGTGAGCATTACGCCTGTGTCCTTTACAAGACCCAGGTACTTCTGAAACTCGGCATAGACCTGTCCCATGTGGGTTTCCTGTCCTATTTCTATGCCGTCAACGCCGTCATCACCCACTACTCCGCCCCAGAGCGTGTTGTCAAGGTCGAGCACAAGCGCTTTCTTATTCTTGCCGAATACGGATTTTACAATAGCGGCTAAGTTGAATGCAAAGTCGGGTATAGCGGGTACGCACATAGCGTATTTGTATAAATGCCAGTAGGACGGCTCGCTCCACTTGTCAATGCCGTAGCAGGCACTGACATAGTTTATATCGTTGATATAGAAGCTCTCGTGCGACGCGGCATAGTCCGCAAACGCAGTGTTGAGCCTGTTTATGAAATTCACTCTGCCGCGGCAGTCGAACGCGTCACGGTTGCCCATAAGGCGGAAATACGGCTGTTCAAAGTTATTCTGAATTACGGGACAGTGATAACGCTCGGCTATCTTTTCCCACATTGTTTCAAAATACTTCATCTGCTCGGCAAAAAGCGCGTCTGTCTGCTCCTTGCTGTCGGTTATCGCGGGGTATTCCAGTATGTTGCGGTTTGACGTGTGAATGAAGATAAGGTCGGGGGAGAAGCTGTCAAGCTCCTCATTTCCGAATACTGCGTCCTGCCAGTAGCGGTTGTATTCCGACTCGTAGAAGGTCGGCTCAATGCCGTAATTCAGCAGGAACAGATCCAGCATATTTATGATGTCGTTCGTTGTCGAACCGCCGAGAACGGCGATTTTTTTCTTTATGCGCACACTGCCGTCTGACAGGAGCTGTTTTTTTATAGAGCGTTTCTTTTTCAGCAGATAACCGCTGTCGAAGGGGTATTCAAGTTCTTTCATAGGTGTGTCCTTATTTCAAGCAATTAAATCATATTATCAATTATCTCATTGAAGTGCTTTTTATATCCCTATCCCCCTGACCCCCTTTCCCCCGGAAAGGGGGAGAATACGGGGGCTGACGCCCCTGCGACCCTTTCCGGCTTCACAGAAGCCGGGATTACAATCGTTGAAATAGTGAATATAAAAACACTTTTTAAATGTTTCTTATATATGAGAAATAGTCGCAGTTGCCGCCTGCTACGGTATAGGCACAGTTTGCGAACAGCAGATCGGTCGCATCGACCTTTTTACAGAAATCGATCGCGTTTACCTCGCAATAGCGCAGGTCAAGCACATAGATATCATCAAAGCTCTCGGTGAAGAACGGGATAAGTCCGTTGCCGTAGCTCTCTTTGATAACGACTAAGCTTCTGCCTGTCTTTGCGTTGGTCTTTATGTGTGCGATGAGGTCGTCACTGCCGAGGAATGACAGGTAATAGTAGCTTGCGTCATTGCACAGGAACAGATTGCTGTCATAGCCGTTGCTGTAATAGCGATCGTAATATGTGGTTTTCAGCTTATCCTCATTCGGGGAATAGTAGACCGCATAGGTTTCGGGGTCGTTGTTAAGGTGCTCATCGGAAGAGTAATAATACATTGAGCCGACATAGCCGCCGCAGGTTTTCTTGCGGTAGTTTTTGATATCGGGGACTTTTACGCCGGCTGTCTTGCAGAACACCTGTGCGGCATAATATGCGCCGAGCGGCATCCAGTGGTGGTCGGTCCTTGAATATATCTCCTCGGAGGTGTGCTTTGAAAGCGTATCGTATACGCTGACGTTGGTTACGCCTGTATTCTTAAGCTCACTTTCGATATAATCTATCTTATCCTTCTGAAGCTCGGTGTAGCCCTTGTACTCTGTAGGGTTATAGAAATCGACAGAGGTCGGTATAACCATGGAATATACCGATACCTCGGGGAGCGCCGCCTGAAACGACTTCACGTCCGTGATATATTGGTCGCAGTAGCCGTATGTGCCGCCGTAGAACATGATCCCGCGGTAGTGGTTATCCATTCCCGCAACTAATATTCCGTTGTCGCCTATCGCCCTGTAGCTGTTTATATCGCTGTTGCTTACGGGGACGGAGCTTTCGGGGGAGGATGTTGCGGCTGAGGAGCTGTCGGGGCTCGTTTCGGTTTTTGACGCGGCGGTTTCTTCCGATGTTTCAAAGGCGGATGTTTCCGTCACCGATGTTTCGGGGACAGAGGTGTCGGGTGGCTCGGGGTCTTTGCTTTCTGTGTCCGGGGGAGTTTCAGATGATACCGGGTCGGGGGCTAAGGTATATGCGGATGTATCTTTACTGTTCGAGCCGCTTTCGGGGATAATATCGGAGCAGCCGCAGGCGAGCATTGAAACTATCAGTGTAAGTGCTGTTATCTTCGGGAGCTTTTGCATATTGCTCCTCCTTTCGGAACACTGCGTTTATTCTGAAAGCAGGTTGTTCTTTATTCCCTCTGCGTTTTCGCCTACTGCAGAGAATGTGCACATTGTAAACAGAACGTCCGTAATACCGTTTTCCTTGATGAAGTCGGGCGCATAGAGGTCGAAGTAACGGATATCGCAGACATATATTTCTTCAAATGAGTCTACATAGAAAGGAACTTCCGCGTTGCCGTAGCTGTCCTTGAAAATGCAGAGCTTTCTGCCGTTTTTGTTGGCGGTTTCTATCTTTACTATCTTCCGGTCGCCGCCCATAAATGTCGAATATGCACCGCTTGCGGGCTGGTCTACAAATATGCTGTGGAACTGCGCGAACTGCTCGTCAACCTTGAAGTCGGTCGTGTAGTAGGTCGCAGTGTACTCTGTAGAGGGGATATAGTAGGTGAATGTGTCGGGGTCGTTCTTGATACGCTCGTTGTAGTCTGTAAACGCGTACATTGTACCGACAAAGCCGTCTATGGTTTCTGTCTTGTATGTTGAAAGCTCCTTTGCGGGTGTCTGTGCGATATCACAGAAAGCTTTTGCCGCATAGTATGCGCCGAGGGGTTCCCAGTGGTGGTCGGTACGGGTATAGATGTACTCATTTGTGTGTGCCTCGAGTGCGGCATAGCCGTCAACATTGATAACATTCACAAGCTTGTTTGCTATGCTGTTTATAGAGTCACGGTGGCTTGCGTTGTATTTTTCATAGCCTGCGGGGAGGTAATATGCGCCCGCTGTCGGTACTACCATATTGAATACGTTTACCGATGAGCCGACTTTTTCCTTGAACTCGTTAAGGTAGGTAGCATAGTTTGCGCCGTCACCGCCGCCGTAAAGCGAAATGCCCCATGTGTGACCGTCTATATCAACGACAAGCTGACCGTTTGTCTGAACACCGTCTACGCCGGCAGGCTTGTCGCTTTCCGATGATGTTGCGGGGTCGGTGGAAGAAACCGAGCTGTCGGTGCTCTCCTTGCTGTCAGAGGAGCTTTCACTTTCCGATGTGCTGTCGGTCGAGGAGCTGTCTGTGCTCTCTGTGGCGCTGCTCTGTGCAGTGCTGCTTTCGCTCTTGCTGTTCTGTGAGCTTGTATCCTGTGATGAGCAGGCAGAGGCTGATGCGAGTATTGCGGCGCAAGTCAGGATCGCTGCGGTTATTCTGATATTGAGCTTCATATTATGTCCTTTCTTAATGCGGGCAGCTATCTTTATATTACCCGTAAATGTAAATTCTTGTCCTATTGTAGTATATCACACTATCGTGTCAAGTTCAAGGATTTTCACTTAAGTTTCAGCCGGCAAAACGTTATATTTACTGTAAATATCGCGGGTGATCACTATTCCGCCGGGGAGGGCATATTCACTTTGCATATAGTCGTAATAGTCACCGGGGGTGATTATGCCTGCGGTCTTTACTATATCTGTTCCCGCCTTGCTGAGAATGTAGTCCGCAAGGAAGACGCAGTTTGTGCTCATTACGAAATACGTTTTAAATCTGCCGCTTTTAAACTTATAGAAGTGTGCGTGAGTGCCGTTCCACAGTGAGCTGCAATAATCGTCAAAATCCGCGATGTCGGCCGCAGGACTGTTTTCGCTTGCCAGCTGATACGGCGGCTTCCAACGGGTGATGTTACGTTCGAGCTTCGCAATTCCCTTTCTGACTTTTGCAAGCTGTTTTTCCGACAGCTTTATGCCAAAATCGAATACCATCTGCAAGTCGTGGCTGACGCAGAAATTTATATATTTGTCAAAATCGGCTTTGAAAAGCACACCGTCGCCGATACCGCCGAAAAGACGTTCTGAAGCTTTGTCATAGTTGCCATAGGAAATTACCGTACCGTTCAGTACCAAATCGCAATGTCCTATAGAGCCTACTCCGTCGGCGCTGACGTGGATAAGGACGTGAATATCGGGGGTGTCGCCGCTGTTTTCGTAACGCTCCTCGTTTTGCAGCTTTTCGATATCTATCTCACGGGAATCAAGACGTTCGGTATAACTGCGCAGGGTCTTCAGCGGTATGAACGTGGTTATGATCTGCGGAAGCGAGAAACGTATCCTGCGGCGGATCATGCCTTTTGCTTTGTTCGGAGCAGCTTCCCGGATAAACAGGCGCAGTTCGCCCGCGCCATAGATAATGCAGTATATTCCGATTACTATCAGCATACCCTGACTGCCCATAAGAGTACCGAACATCATAATTATACCGAACACGGTGAAGAATATCCCTGAAAAGAGATCATAGAATGCATCGGGAACGGCATTTTTAAGCGCCGAACCGAAGTCGATAAATTTGACAAGTGCGTTGAGAAAAACGTAAAGCGAGAATATAAACGACAGCAGGGCTAATGTTGCGGCGGGAAAGAATAACGATATCAGACCGATTAAAATATTGCTTATACCGCTGAATACAGGGAGCTTTTGCTGTCTTGCATATGCGCGGATAAGGCGGTGAATGCCGTTAGCGGCAATGAATATGCCACCGAGCCTTGCGGCGGGTTCTACCACTATTTTTCCGTTTACAAGCACAAGTATACCGACCGCGATAAGTCCTGCACCGTAGAGGAACAGCCATGTTATATTGAATGTCTTTTTTATGGTCTGCTTTTTTGACATAGGCTTGTGCTCCTTTCTGTAATAGGGGTTTGGGGCGTAGCCCCAATGCGGGTTGTCAGTCGTTGGTGTCGCTGCGTCTGTGCATTGACAGCCATTTGTGCCGTTGCATCGTGCAACGGCTTTGTGTGGCTGTCTTTATGCGTCCTTGCATAGCGACTGTGTGCGACTGACTTCAAGCGTCCTTGCTTGGTGGGGCGGCAGCCCCACACTCAGCCCCGGCACGGATGCCGGGCGTGTATGACCAAAGGCTCTGCACATTGAAAATTACGCTTTTTCTACAAACCTATCGTTTGTAAAACCATCTTGATTTTTATAAAAAAATATGCTACAATAACTATCGCAACTTTACTGTGCGGTCGCGGGGTGTAAACCGTGAGGAAAGTCCGAGCATCACAGAGCAGGGTAGCTGTTAACGGCAGCCGGAGGTGACTCCAGGGCGAGTGCAACAGAAATATACCGCATTGTTTTTACAGTGTAAGGGTGGAAAGGCGAGGTAAGAGCTCACCGCGGGACAGGCAACTGATCCCGCCTGTAAACCCTATCCGATGCAACACCGATTGGTTTCGGGGATCAACCGCTTGCTCGGCGGGCCCGATTTAAGGTGGCTGGAGGTCTGCGGCGACGCAGGGCGTAGATAGATGACCGCGCACGACAAAACTCGGCTTATAGGTAAAGTTGCAAATGGATATTATGCCGTCCCGAAAGGGTCGGTTTTTGTTTACAGAAAGCCGCTCGTTTTATCGGGCGGCTTTGCTTGTGAATACAAATTTTATTCTGATTGAAAATAAACTATAACAGCAGACTACCGATAATTCTCCTTGTCGGATAGCACTTCTCGGGTTCGCTATTCTATGCGATAACGTTGCTGCTATTATCGAGGGAGAGAACCAAAGGGACTAGGGTAAGGGACTTAAGCAGCCCCTAACCCTATCCCTTAGGTTTTCTCCCTCGAGCTCCCTCTTTCCTTACTCACACCCGTACCCCGCTAGGGTGTTGGCGATAAGACACACAAACGACTGAGTTTTAAACGTTTGTATAAGCGGGTCGCTGACGCTCACTTAGTCCCATTTTAGTACAGATATCTCAGGATAGTAGCGTTCTTTTTAGATAGTCGGTGACAGTGCAGTTGCACTGATATACTCACGAAATTATTAACACCTTATCGGTACGGAAATTGTTTTCAGCGTTGTTGCCATTTGTTTAATTATACCGATAAATATTAAATGAGCACTGCCTTTTATTCTTTGATTTTTAAATTAACAGGGCTTCTGAGGTGAACATCGCATATAAGCTTTATTTTTTTATTATCTTTTCTGCGGCGGAGGCAAGGTATAGCGAGCCTGTTATCATTGCTATATCCTTTGTACCCGCTTTGAGAAGCGCCTGTGATATAGCGCTGTCAAGGTCGGTGCACGATGTACAGCGTACTCCCTGCTCTATGGCAAAGCGTGTAAGCTGAGAAGCGGGAACACAGCCTGGCATAAAGCCGTCAACAAAAATAACGTCTTCAAGGCGCGGAAGAATTATTTTAAGTGCGGTCTGCCAGTCCTTGTTTGTCATCATTCCGATTACGGCGTGTATCTTGCGGTGGTCGAGCTCCAGCAGCTTTACCGCCGCTTTCATTGCAGAGGGGTTGTGTGAACCGTCTATAATGCATGATGTACCGTTTACCGTAACCGACTCCATTCTGGCTCTGAGGGCGGATCTTTCAAGTCCTGTGAATACGCTGCTGTACTCGATTTTCAGTATACGGCAAGCCTCAATTGCGCAGAGCGCATTTTTTATCTGGTGCTCGCCTGACATCACAAGGTGATAATTCATACCTTTATATGAGAAGAATACATCGGTCGTGTCCATATGGAGTATCTGCACTCTTGATATGTCGGGAATTATCTCTTCGCAGTTATACTCGCGGCATTTATCGTCAATTACACGCATTACCTCTTTTTCCTGTCCGGGAGCTACCACGCACGGAACGGACGGTTTTATAATGCCTGCCTTGTGACGGGCAATATCGGTAAGTGTTTCTCCGAGAATGTCTGTATGGTCATAATCTACCGTTGTGATCACGCTGACAACAGGATTTACTATATTGGTGCAGTCCAGAAGTCCGCCGATGCCTGTTTCGATAACGGCGACCGACACTTGTTCCTTATAGAAATAAAGCAGAGCGATAGCGCACAGTATCTCAAACTGTGAAAAGCCGCTAAATTCTGTTTGTTCGACCGCGTTTTTTACCTGCTCACACAGCAGTGCAAACGCGGGTCGGGAAATATACTTATCGTTCACCTGAATGCGCTCTTCTATGCAGTCAATGTAGGGAGAGGTGAACTTTCCTACGCTTTTGTTGTTCGCTTTTACAGCGTTGCTTATATATTCGCAGACGCTTCCCTTTCCGTTTGTTCCGGCAACGTGGACTATTTTTAATTCGTTGTGGGGGTTGCCGAGAAGTCGCATAAGGATAACGAACCTTATCAGATCCTTTACAGGTTCGCCGGATTTGGCGAAAGAACTGACGTATTCAAATGCTTGCTCGTATGTCATATGGCTTTCCTTTCGTATTTTCTTCACTCAAAACACAATCACTTCATAAGTGCAATAAAGCTCTTCGCTTTATTAACTATCAATTTATCATTATCATAGACAAGCAGATTATGTGCTTGTCCTATTCCGACCCAGCGGATATCCGAAATTTCTTCAAGCTGAGGGGTATAATCATAATTTCTTGCACGGGCGACAAAATATACAACATCTTTTTTTGAGTCCTTGCGGGGCGAATATGTAACCGTTTCTCTGAAGCCCGAATCAATATAAACGTCTATTCCGGTTTCTTCTTTTATTTCACGCTTTGCGGTTTCCTCTTCTGTTTCGCCGTTTTCAACGTGTCCTTTCGGAAAAGACCAATAGCCGGATTTGACGTGTTTTATCAGCAATATTTCGGTATTGCCGTGAAATTTTCTGTAAACTATTCCTCCGCAGGACTTTTCGTGAGTCATCTGCTACGAACACCTCCTTGTGTCTGCCCTCTGTCTGTGCGGCAAAGTTGTTTATAATCGTTTATATTATAGCATATTTTTCACTAAAAGTCTATAGCGGGGGAGGAATTGTAAATAATTTGGGAGATAAAAACAAATAGTGATTTTAAGGAATTGTGGTGATAAGCGGATAGACGTACTTGATGTTATCTTTGTTTTGTGTTATCGAAAGGTTTTAAACAGGAAAGTGGCTGTGACACAACCTGGAAAAGAAAAAGTGAGTCGAAGCGCAAAAATAGTGCGCTCGGCTCGCTTTTTTGTATGGTTTGCTCCTATTATATTGCTTTAGTAATTAACAATGATAGCAGGCTACCGATAATTCTGTTTGTCGGACAGCACTTCTCGGGTTCGCTATTCTGTGCGATAACGTTGCTGCTATGTTTGAGGGAGACAACCCAAGGGGAGAGAGGAAGGCGCTCCAAAGGCGCTTTCCCCTCTCCCCTTAGGTTTTCTCCCAAATCAGTTATTCCTCTTGAGCGACGAGAGGAGCGGGAGCATTGCTTTTGCAATGCTCAGACGGGCATCCCTCTTTCCTGACCTCTCTCCTCTTCTGCCATAATGGGGTGTTGGTGATAAGACACACAAACGATTGCGTTTGAAAGCCCGTTATAAGCGGGACGCTGACGCTCTGTTCGACCCGGGGGACTGTACAGATATCTTTGGATAGTGCGTTTTTTGGAAGTTTCGGTGACAGTGCAGTTGCATTGATACACTCACGAAATTATTAACACCTTATTAGTGCTGAAGCTGTTTTCAGCGATGCCGGCACTATATTTATTGTTTTGACGTTTTACAATATACTGCATTGTAATTTTAATGAAATTTGATAAGCTGAGGAATTGTGTCACAGCTCCTGAGTGTTTTATTCTTCCGCTTTTATAAATCTGAACGATGCCATATCGAACTGTGTACCGGGCAGGAATACAAAAGCGATATTATTCTTTCCGCAGATACGCTCGATATCGAATGTTACGGGTGTATACCCGTCTGCGTGCGGGAACTCAAGCAGGCGGGTCGTCTGATTGCCGTTCTCATCGTTTACCCTGAGCTGTATAGTACAGTTGTCAAGCGGTGTTCTGCCTGTGACGGTTATCTTGTCCGTGCCGTCTGCAAAGTCAAGATCGTTAAATTCGATAACAACATTGTTTCCTATCTCTTCAACGCATGAACCGTTTACCTTATAATCGTCACCGTAAAGGTTATCGTTGTCCGCTGCCGCATTCTCTGCATAGGTGCGGTCGTACTTTGCAAATTCAAAGCCACCGAATATGCAGGAATCATTTATGACGAAGCTGATATCATGTATTCCGCTTATTCTGCGCGGGAGATCGAACTCCTGAGGGTACGCCCTGTCCCAGCCGCCGTTATTCTTTATATTGAATGTGCCGATGTATTCGCCGCCGTTATCCGCATCGCCCAGATATAGCTCTACGGGGTAATCTTCACCGCCGCCGCTGTTGCCTACGCTCAATGTGATATGCTTTGTACCGCCGCCGAAATCTATCGAGCTAAAGCCGACTACGGTTCTGCCGTTAAATCCGCCGAGTGAGCCTCTGTCTATCGTTGTGACGGGAACATTCGAGAAATCGCACAGACAGGCGGCAACAAAGATATACGGATCTTTTTCCGCCTTACCAAGTCCTGTGACAGTGTATTCAAGCTCTGAGATCACCTTAGGGATATCCGTACCGTTCTTTGAATAGGCGCGCAGACGGAAATTACCGTCACCGAACGCCTTTAACACAGCCGTACTGCCGTCAAAATCTGTTACGCTTGCAAAGCTTATCTCAACGCCGTTGGCTGCACAGCACTTGAACTCTATATCGCGGAACGTTGCATTTTCGGGATGTATCTTAACGCTTACCATCGCTGTATCGTTGTCCTTGCCAAGCTTACGAGTGCCGTTATCGGTAAGCTCTATCTTGCGGACCGGTATTTCTTTGGTGTACGCAGTTGTGACTGCGGGAAATGCATTTTCGGTCACAACACTTACACCCTCGGGGACGGTTTCGGGAGCGACCGCGTTAATGACTAACGATGTCGGTTGCAGACCTTCGCTCTCGGCGGTGACTGTAATTTCGCCTGTTTCAAATGTCGAACCGATGATCGCAAGGAGCTTGCCTGAGAACAGCTTACGGTGACTGCCCTTGTAGCTGTCGTAGTCGGTGCTGTCGCCGTTGTCCAGTCCGAGCAGTCTGCCTGCACCGCTGACAGTGAATTTTATCCTGTTGTTGGCGTTCTGTACTTCCTGTCCTGTTATATCCTCTGCTGTTATTGTTATAAATGCAAGAGATCTGCCATCGGCGGTTATCTCATTTTTATCACTGCGCATACGGAGCTTATAGGTTTCGTAAGGGGTGAAGAGCACCTCCTCGATCGCATAGTTGTCGTTCGTGCAGTTTTCATTATAATAGCCTATTACGGCTATCGGCAGCTTCTTGTGATAAGGCACACGGAAATGTGCGCACAGCTTGCCCTCGCTCTTGTGGTCAAGCGTTTCGCTGTCGTATGTTTTTCCGCCGTAACGGAGCTTAAGAACGGGTAGGTTTGAGTATGCGATGATATCTATCATCTGACCCTCGTTAAAGTCCCAGTAGCAGGGCGAAAGGTGGATAAAAGGCTTTTCATAGGCGATATCCCATACCGATTTATAGAACCAGAACGAGTCCTTTTCAAAACCGGCGGTATCCACTATGCCGAAATATGAATTTTTGGTATTGTAGGGAGTAGGCTCGCCGATGTAGTCAAAGCCGGTCCAGACAAACTGCCCCATCGAATAATCGGCGGCAGTATCCATAGCATAAGAATTAAGCGGCGAAGCGCCCCAGTTTACAACACTGTTGCCGAGATCGGAGCACTGCAGATCATCATATACAAGAAGTGACGTTTCGTAAGGGAAATGGTAAATTCCTCGTGAGCGGACTGTAGATGCGGTTTCGCTGCCGTATATCACCCAGTCGGGGTGCTTTTCATGATGATCGTCGTACAGCTTTTCGGCATAGTTATAGCCGGCGATCTTAAGGAAGTCAGCTACATTCTGTGCATTTTCCCACTGCATATAGTTTGACGCTATAGTAGGCGGAGCGTTGTGCATAGGGTCATTCTTTTCGACCTCTTCAGCCAGCATCTTTGCCACCTCAAGACCTCGCGGACTTTTGTGGGTGTCGTAAATTTCGTTTCCTATGCTCCACATGATGACGGAGGGGTGGTTGCGGTCACGGCGTATCCATGCGGCAACGTCTGTTTTATACCATTCGGGAAAGAAACGGTGATAGTCGTTCTCATTCTTTGCAAGCTCCCACATATCGAATATCTCGCTGTCTACGAGCAGTCCCATTTTGTCGCATATATCCATAAGTTCTTTTGACGGCGGGTTGTGGCTTGTACGGATAGCGTTGACACCCATTTCCTTCATCTTTGAAAGCTGGCGATATGTTGCATCATAATTTACAGCCGCGCCGAGTGCCCCGAGATCGTGGTGCATACAAACGCCGTTGAGCTTAACACGGATACCGTTGAGCAGAAAACCCTCTTTCGGGTCAAACTTTGTGGTTCTGAAACCGAATTTAGTCTGAACACTGTCGTATTGCGTTCCGTCCTCGGCATACAGTGCAACCGATAATGAGTAAAGATCGGGTGTGATGATATCCCAAAGCTTAGGTCCGTCGATATAGAACACCAGCTTGTCGCTCTTTCCGCATACTCTGCGTTCGCAACTGTAAGCTTCACATCCTGTCGGGTCGGTCACATCAAACGCAAGCGTTCCGCAGGTCTGCATCGACAGCTCCGTCTGTATAATTACCTTCCACTTTCCTTGCTCTCTGTGGTCGCTGTCGTTGGGTCTGGCATTTATATATATGCCGTCCTGTACGATATGGTTGCGCGAGGTCTTTCTCAGCCATACGTTGCGGTATATGCCTGCTCCGCTGTACCAGCGGGTATTCGGCGCTTTATGATTTACTCTCACTAAAATGCGATTGTCGCCCTCGATAAGGCTGTCGGTTATATCAAAGCTGAACGAGGTATAGCCGTATTTCCATTCACCGACCGCCTTTCCGTTGACATAAACGGTAGTATCCATATAAACACCGTCAAATATCAGGATATAGCAGTCCTGTGGATCGAGCTTGTCTACAGAGAAGCGCTTTTCGTACCAGCCGCAGCCGGATCTATAGAGATTTGCGGTATCTCCGATAAGCCAGTCGTGGGGTATTTCGACATTATACCAATGCACGTTCTGAAGAGCCTTTTCATCGCTGTCTGGCTCGGTAAGAGCAAATTTCCAGTTATCATTGAATAAGACTGTGCGTTTTTCCATTTTACTTTTCCTTTCGGCTTTATAGCTGAATTTGTATGATTATATTGTAGCAGTTTGAGCAGTGAAAATCAAGATAAATCGGGTTTTCGTTAAAAAGATTTTGCCCCTCCGCAAAAGCGGAGGGGCAAATATATAAGAGAGGAGAATTTGCTGCAATGCAGCGGAAGTTAAGAAAACTGTCGAAGCGATGTGAAAATGCTGTATAAATATTTGAAGATGCTATGAAAGTTCCGGCTGAATGCTACTGCGATGTAGTCTGAGAAGCTGTTGTAATGTTGTAAAGCGGTATGAAGCTATTGTGTAGATATTATCCGATGCTGAAAAAGCTTTGTGATGATTGTGCAATAAAAGCGTTAATCCACTCTTACAGCCTTAAGGAAGTTGTCGATATAGTATATCGACCTGAGATCGGCGGTGCGCACTTTCTGCCCGGGAAAAGGGCTGAAAACTATTGTGTTATCACCTGTGTATATGCCTGCGAAGAAAGACTCACCGTCTTTTATAAAGACAATATCGCCTTTTTGCAGTTCGGAAAGACTGACCTCTTTACCCATGTCTTTCTGTGCGGTAAGACCTCTGGGGCACTCAACACCCGCGCTTGTCAGCGCATAGTATATAAGTCCGGAGTTATCGAAGCCGGTTTCCGGTTTGTATCCGCCGTCGGTGAATGGCTTACCCAGCATATCGTATGCCGTTTTGGCTATAGCGTCACCTTTTTCGGATCGTGCGGCAGACTCGGTATCATCAGCTGAGCTGTTGTCTGACGATGTATCATCGGTCGAGCTGTTGTCTGACGAGGTATCATCGGTCGAGCTGTTGTCTGACGAGGTATCATCGGTCGAGCTGTTGTCTGACGATGTATCATCGGCTGAGCTGTTGTCTGACGATGTATCATCGGTCGAGCTGTTGTCTGACGAGGTATCATCAACTGAGCCGTTGTCTGACGAGGTGTTTTCGGACGAGGAGCTGGTGGAGGCTTCTGAACTGCTGTTATCGGAGTTGTCGGTGCTGTTTTCTGCACTTGAGCTTTGCGGAGCTTCACTGCTTTCTGTCGGCTGAGAATTTCCCGAGCAGGCGGTAAGTGATGCCACAGCGACAATTGTCAATATCGCTAATATCGATGATAATTTCTTTTTCATAATATCACGACCTTTGCTTTAACATTTCCTGTCCGTGATTTAAGTATATCATAAAATAAGCAAAAAGCAATTAAAATTCGGTTACAATACGGTAACAATTCGGTTACAAATGGTTACAAAACGGTAACAACGGTAACAATTCGGTTACAGATCTTGAAATACAAAAACACCGCCTGCTTTCACAGACGGTATTCTTGTAGTTTTATATGAAGGACAATGTCATAATCGAAATTTAAGCAATACTTATTGCAATGCTGAAGCTGTTTTGCCAATAAGTGCTGTTGATATCGGCGAACTTTACCTTTTCGCCGGGATAAGGGCTGTATATCAATTTTCCGTTACCGATGTAGATGCCGCCGAACTCTATCGCTTCGCCTGTTTCGCTGTCTTTATCGGCAAAGAATAGCAGATCGCCTTCTCTTATTTCGTCAAGACCTATTGATGTACCCATTTCTTTCTGTGCGGCTGTACCCCTCGGACAGTTTATAAAGCCGTTTTCACGCAGAACATAATAGATAAGACCCGAATTATCAAAGCCCTGTTCGGGAGAAGCCATACCGCTCACATAATCTATGCCGACAAGTGCTTCTGCTGTAGCTACTATCTGACTGCGCAGATCTGTCACCGTAGTATCGCTGCTTTCATTGCTGCTCTCGGTAACGTCGGAGCTTTCGGGTTCGGATACTGTATCCGATACCGTTGTCTGTTGCGACGAAGGTTCTGAAGGCTTGCTCTCCTGAGTGGTTGGTGACGTGTCTGGGGTCGTGTTGTCCGAAGATGTTGTATCTGAGCCGCATCCGCTCATTAAGGCGGCTGTAGTGACAGCCAAAGCCATAATCAGCAGAGTGACTAAGCTTTTTTTCATTTTTTACCTCCGTGCGACAGCCTGTGACTGTCGTTTGAGATGTACAATCTTATATTTTCTTGCACAATAATAGTATATCCCATCGTCCACGAAAAGTCAAGCGAATTTTTACCATTTTATGCTGTTAAACAGTAAAATAGAGTGTATCTTTGCTGAAAGATTGTGGTGATAGTGTGAAAAAGGGGAAGAAGCCCTGCGTGGGCGGGGCTTCACAGTTTGTAGAAAAAGTATGTTTTCTCAATAAAAGTGCTTGTCCTCAATCCCTATCCCCAAACCCCTTCCCCCGGGAAAGGGGCTATATTACTGGGGCTACCGCCCCTAGTCCCTGTCGGGGGCTTCGCCCCAAAGCAAGGATGCTTTGGTTGCTTGCCAAAAGTTTTGCACGATGCAAAACCAACAGAGCAAGCAATAAGCGACACCCCATTTTTATCAACGATAGAGGTTTTTCGACAGACTGAGAAGCCCCGCATGGGCGGGGCTTCAGTCATAATTACTTATTGTTGCCGTTCTTTTTCTTCTTGCTTACAACAGCGGTGATAACGCCGACTGCAACTACAACCACAAGAGCTACTACGCAGATAATGATAGCGGTCATATCGAATGTAACGCCTGTGTTTGTGTTACCGCTGCTTGCGCCTACTGTTGTTTCGGCAAAGCAGGTAATGCCGAGTAATATTGACATTGCTGCGGCTGTTACCGCAGAAGTGATCTTTTTCATCATAAAATATCATTCCTTTCTGTAAGGACTAATATACTACATTTCCGCTGAAAAAGCAAGTGGAAATGTATACAAAGTTATTGCACAATATGCCCTGTTATTCCGTAGGTGCGGCAGGAGCTGCTGTAGCTTTTGCTCCGTCAATTATGCCCTTGATTATCTCGGGCTGTGTTACTGTGCACTTTGTGCGGTCAAACAGACCGAAGCCGTACTTGCCGTTCCAACCGTTATCCCAGTAAACGGTCACGATGTTTCTCTTGTGAGCGGCATAGTTGACATACTCAGCAAAATAAGCACGGTATGTAGTGTTGCGCTCGTCCTTGTGCGTCTTGTCGATAGAACCGTATTCGCCGATAATTACACCGTAGCCGTTTTTGATATACGCATTATAGAGCTTGTCGAACTGCCTGTCAACGAGCGACTCGCTCTGTCTGGGTTTTACCTGACCCTTGAGGTTATCGCCCCATCTGAATATTATATCCTTACTTTCATCGCCGCAGAAATCCCACGGTGCGTAGTAATGAACGGAAATCATAACTCTGCCTGTGTTGTCATTCGGGATAACAAAGTTGCCTGCGAGGGCATAGCCGACATCGCCTGTCGTATAGTCGATATCTGTGTTCCAGCCCGGTACGAGAAGATAACGTGAGCCGTTGTTTCCGCCGGCATTTCTTACCGTATCAACGAAAATCTGATTATAATCGTTTATGTTGCCATAGTTTTCTGCTGTAGGTCCGCCGGAATTACCGTCAAAGACTTCGTTCATCGATTCGTATACAAGATGCTCGTCATAATTCTTGAAACGATCTGCTATCTGATCCCATACCTTTTTGAATTTTTCCTTGATCACTTTCTGATCGGCTTCGGGCTCGTTGCAAAGAAGCCAGCTGCCGCCTACCGAATAATAACCGTCGCCGTGGACATTTATGATCGCGTAAAGACCGTTGTTTACGCACATATCGACTACTTCCTGTACTCTGTCGAGCCATGCGGAGTCGATCGTGTAATCCGGTCCGTCACCTATCTTGGAAAGATATGAAACGGGGATACGGACAGACTTGAAGCCCTGAGCCTTTACTTCCTTTATAAGCTTTTCGGTTATAGTAGGGTTGCCCCATGCCGTTTCGCTCGGAGTACCGCCTGAATTTGCTTCAAGCTGGTTGCCGAGATTCCAGCCGGGCATAAGGTTCTGTGAAAATTCTACCGATGCGCCGCCTGTCGTGACCTCAGGAGCGGGAGCGGGAGCTTCTGTTTCAGCTTCGGTTGTGGTGGCTACAGTGGTTTCGGGTGCGGGGGTTGTAGCTTCTGTTGTTTCCGGAGCGGGGGTTGTAGCCTCTGTTGTGGTTGCTACTGTAGTTGTTTCTGTAGTTGTTGCGGCGGTTGTCGTGGTTGTCGTGGTTTCTGCCGCGGTCGTAGTTGTGGTGGTCGAAGCTGTTGTTGTTGCCGAGCTGCTGTCAACGGACGAATTTGCTCCGCCCGAGCAAGCAGAGATACCGGTAACTACCATTATACCGCTGATAAGAGCGGCGAGTATTCTTTTCTTCATAAGTACCTTTCTTTTCTGACGGCTTATGCCGTTTTTGTTATTTTAATCATATTGTAATGGTTTTCACGGAAAAAGTCAATAGCTTAAAAGGACTATTCAAAAATTTTACTAAAACGATTACATAAGTTGCCGTTCGCAACAAAAACCGCCTTTCGGAAACAGCGTCCGAAAGGCGGTATACTATTTGATATATAAAGAGATTATTCCTGAGGGTTTGTTGAATCTCCGGGAGTCGGCTCTGTGTTGCTGTAGTCGGGGTAATAATCGTAACTGTTGCTCGTGTCGATGGCGCTGAAGTCATTTTCTTTAAAAGTGTCTTCCGTTTCTACGAGATAAACACCATCGAGCGCAGTCAGACGCTTAAGGAAGTTTCCGGGGCAATAAACCTTGACTGCCTTTATATCCTTTTTATTTTCATCAAAAAGTGAAACGATATTGCTGCTTCCGCTTATTGCAGTACCGTCCGAGAGATAGACCTCGGTCACACGGATATTACCCTTGCCGTCTGCCTTTGCAAGTATATTCTGCATATCGGTGGGAGTTTCGTTCTCCTTGAATGTAACATAAAGGAAAACATCTTCCGTATTTTCATCAGCTTTGTTGTATGCTTCCATTGCCATTTTGAAACGCTCTTCTGCGCTTATAGATGTTGTGGGAGAAACGACAACGGGACTTCCCGTGTTCAGAAGTGCAACAGTGCCGAAAGTTATGGCGATCGCCGCCGCGGTACTTGCCGCCGAGATCCACACCGCCTTGAGTCTGCTTGTTTTTTTGCTTACCGACTTATCCATAGCGGCTTTTTTGATTTTTTCATGGTCAAAGGAATACTCGCTCATAAGCTCTTTGTAGAACTCATTCGTATTCATTTGAAAGCCCCCTTCCGTAAGTCACAGCTTAAATTTTTTCTTTTGTCGTTCTATTGTGCGGTAAAGCTTGTTCTTGACTGTCGAAAGCTTGACGTCAAGAGCCTTTGCGACATCTTCAAGCTTCATATCGCACGCAAAATGAAGATAGAATATCTGACCTGTCAGCTCATCGGTCTTCATTATGTCATCGAATATCTGTTTTGCAACTATCTTGTTGCTTATAACGTCCTCCAGCCTTGGCTGAGGCTTGGACATCTCGCTCTCTATCGCCACCATCTCTTCTTCGGTGTAGTCGGAAAAGGACGAAACCTTGTCGTTTTTCTTTTTACCCGAGAAGTATGTGCGGCACTCGAACTTTGCAATGTTGATAAGGAAAGCCTCGGGGCTTTCGATATCCTCGTGACCCTTCTCGCTGATACGCTTGAAGAAGCGGGTATATACATTCTGAATAATATCTTCCGCATCGTCCATATTTCCGCATTTGCTGACTACGAACCTTGAAACCGATTTGCAGGTTTCATTATATACACGGTTGAAATATTCTTCGTGACCGCTGTTGCCCATTGGCTCACCTCGCTTACGTCACCTACTTTGTAGTAGGCGGAATTTCAGAAAAAGTTTCACTCACAAAGAAAATATTGTGTATCGGATAAGTAAAATCTTTCTTATGGTTTTTGTGCAGTATCACAATATCCGATGGAAATTCGGCTGTGTTTAAGTGTTAAAGCCGACCACAGCAAGTTTTACTATTATATTGTACATTATCGGGGGCTGTTAGTCAAGAAAAACAGTTTAAACAGTGTGCAAATGCGCTTTAAGGACACAGTAAATATTGAACGAAAAATGTGACTGTATTAACTGCATCGTTATTGCTTTGGCAAAAACCAACAAATAACCATACAAATTTTGTGCAATTTGCCAATTGCAAAGTATTCCGAAATATAGTAGCATTAAAAATAGCTAAAAGCTAAAAAATTTTTATGGAGGACAAAACCAATGAAGTTTACAAGAACTTTAGCAAGTGTTGCTGCAGCTGCAGTTGCAGTTTCTTCGCTTGCAGTAAGCGCATTCGCAGCTTGGGACGGTGCTGACAACAACGGTAACCTCGTACTTAACGTAGCTGACATCCTTCCCGAAGGCGTAGACATCAACGATGTATACGGTGTAAGAATCAACTTTACAGACGCATCAGCTGATGTATTAGCACAGGGTGCAGGCGGCGGATTTATCTTCAGCACAGCATCTAACAACTGGAATCAGCTCCAGTGGTGCAACGGCTGTGACACAAGTGAGAAGCCCGAAGCACACAACATTCTGTGGGATACTAAAACAAATTCAATCACAAGAATGGAAGAAAAGCCTTTCTTCACAGCTGAGGATATCTCAGGTGCTGTCGACACATACGGTCAGATCGCTCTTTCAGAGTGGTGGGGCGGCGATATCGCTTACTCAAGCATCGACTTCCTCAACAAGGACGGTGTAGTACTGCCCATTAAAGAGCCCACACCCGTTGAACCTGCAGATCCTGTAGATCCCGCAGATCCTTCAGATCCTGTAGCACCCGGTACATCAGAAGATGTTGAAGAAACAGTTGACATTGCAATCAAGAACGCAGGTAAGACTGTTATCGACAACAAGCTCGTTCGTACAAACATCATCAATGGTTGGGCAGGCGATGAAGCTTGCGTGATCGCTAACAAGGATGATTTCAAGAACGCAGTAAAGGTTAAGGTTAAGTTCACAGTATCAAACTTCACAACTCCTTTCAAGGCTTGGATCTCTATGGCTGACAGCTCATATGGCTGCCAGTTCTGGGGCGAAGGCGACAAAGGCAATGTTGGTGCTACGTGCGTTCCTGTTGAAGTAACAGGTAACGGTACTTACGATGTAACAATCGAACTTGACAAGGCTATCGACGCAATGGAATTCATCGCAGTTTGCACAGACCTTGAAGCAGTTGAAGGCGATGCTATTCCTACAATAGCTATCGACAGTGTTAAGACAGTTGTTGATAACACACCTTCAACTCCTGATGAGCCCGCAAAGCCCGGCGATTCAGATAAGCCCGTTGAGCCCGGCAACCCTGACAAGCCCGCTAAGCCCGGCGATTCAGATAAGCCCGTTGAGCCTGCAAAGCCCGGCGATTCAGATAAGCCCGTTGAGCCCGCAAAGCCCGGCGATTCAGATAAGCCCGTTGAGCCCGCAAAGCCCGGCGATTCAGATAAGCCCGTTGAGCCCGCAAAGCCCGCTGATGATAACAAGAAGCCTTCAAATGCAGATACAGGTGTTGCAGTAGCAGTTGTTCCCGCAGCAGTTGCAGCAGCAGCAGTTGCAGCAGCAGGTATCGTTCTTAAGAAGAGAAAGTAATCACTGTTAAGTGAGTATTTACTTAAATTAAGTACACTATCCCCTCCGGAAACGGAGGGGATTTTTGTAGTAAAAACAGCTTACAATTATGTTTAATGGTGCGGAAATCGAAGAAAAGCGGCATTTATTATATTGTTTCACCAAATCGAAAAAAGTTTTTTGTGAAAATTGCCAATTGCAAAACATCCGGCAATATAGTATGATTATAAATAGCTAATGAGCTAACAAAATTTTATGGAGGACAAAAAAATGAAGTTTACAAAAACTTTAGCTGCAATCGCAGCAGCTTCACTCGCAGTATCATCACTTGCAGTAAGCGCTTTTGCAGCAGCAGCTATCACATCAAACAGTGCTATTGATCTCGCTTCAGACAACAAGGCTGACGCAGTAATCAAGCTGTACGAAGAAGACAAGGAGCACAAGCCCGTTATTGATCTGTTCACAGAAAAGAACATTGCTCGTTCTGACGTTTACGGTGTTAAGCTTTATTTTGATCTTACAGCAGATCAGGTAAATGGTGAAGATTGGATCGGCGGCGGTGTCGGCGCTAACTCTGAGTCTACAGGTTGGCTTGGTGTTGAATGGGGTCAAGAAGGTGGCAAGAAGCCCATCATTTTAGCCGAAGACGGCACAGTTACATGGCTTCAGGATAAGCCCGTGTTTGCAGATACAGACACATATTGCCAGTTATGGGCACAGACATGGAGCATTGACCTTACACTTGAAAAGATGGAAGTTCTTGACAAGGACGGCAAGGCTATAGAAGCTATCTCTGATGTTGAGGCTGATAAGCCCGCTGACACAGATACAAAGCCCGCTGAGCCTAAGCCTATTCAGACAAAGGCAGAAATCGCTGCTGTTAACTCTAAGGAACCTTCTTACACCTACACAGTTAAGGGTGACATTGACACTCTTAAGGTTGATGTAGTTGTAAGCCCTAATGAAGAGGACAAGTCATTTGAATGGAATGACTGGTGCGGCGCAGGCGTTATCGTTAAGAACCCCGATGGTACAACTAAGTACTATCAGTGGGGCGGTGCTCAGGTAAGCTGGGGCTGGGATGCAACAGGTGATAAAGAGTTCGATTCTATCGACGGCGTTAAAGGCGAAACATGGGTAGGTACAGTAAGCGCAGAAGATAGAAGCGGTCAGCTTTCTATCCCCGTTGTTAAGGGCTCTGTAGTTGAGTTCTACTGCTTAAGCTGGGTTGATGACGCAACAGGCGAAGCTAAGTATGATAAGACACAGTACACATTAACAATCAACGATGAAGAAGTTGCAGCAGACGACAACAAGACTCCCGACGACGATACAAAGAACGACGATACAAACAAGGAAGATCCTGCTAAGCCCGGCGATTCTACCGTTCCCGGCGATTCTACCGTTCCCGGCGATTCTACCGTTCCCGGCGAAACAGAAGTACCCGTTGAGCCCGGTAAGTCTGACAAGAAGCCCGCTGATGACAACAAGAAGCCTGCAAACCCCGATGCCGGTGTTGCAGTAGCAGTTGTTCCTACAGCACTTGCAGCAGCAGCAGTTGCAGCAGCAGGTATCGTTCTTAAGAAGAGAAGCAAGTAATCATTCGTGATTAGGTAAAGCTTTGAATTAAAGAGCATATTGACCCCTCCGCTTTGGCGGAGGGGTTTTTGTATATGCGGATATATCGCGATACCGCTGTCGGATATAATAAGAGCCGCCTGTTATAAGCAGGCGGCTCGGTTCGTTTATATGTGTTTATTCTCCGTGGAACGGTCTACGCTTGTTTTCAAGCACAGTCTTTACTATTGCGGAGTATATTTCTTTTCGAGCGTAATTGCAGTAGCTGTCAATAACGGATTTTTCCTCGTCAGGGGTTACTGTAACTATCTTTACCGGAACTTGTTCAAGCACCCTTTCTGAAATTATGCGCTTGCATTTTTCGCAGTGACAGGTGTTGAAACGGCACAACGCATCATCAAGGATCTCATCAATTATGATGCGGTTGATATCAATCGTTATCTGACCTGTATGACGTGTTACAGGTCTGCTCACAGCCGTTTCACGGCTAAGTGACGCGTTATCGGCGGTTGCCTCAGGGATATGAAGCATCGGGTTATGCTTGGGTCTATGCGGCGGTTTTGGCGCTGTAGCACCTCTCTTTGATCGCGTGTAGGTGTACAGCTTGTCCTCTATCGTGCTTTCAGCCTTTGCTTTCTTCTCCTTTTCCTGCTCGGCAGGCGGCAGAAAAGGATTGACACCGGACGGCTTTGCATTTATTAAATCCATTACTTGTTTTGTCTTGCTTGATTTATATTCTTCTGCCATCAGGCGGCTCTCCTTTCACTTTACTTTCTTGCAGGACGTCTTGTGGGGCAGTCACTGCTTTTTTTAGATGTGTTTTTCATACTCACGCCGGTAACTTCGCATATCAGCTTTTTGTACTCAGCCGCGGCTTTTGATCGGGGTGCATATTCCATGATGGATATGCCGTGTGCGGGTGCTTCGGCGAGTGAAACATTTGTGCTTATACGGGAGTTGAGAATCCTTGTGCCGAGCTGTTCGGCTATCATTCCCGCAAGCTCCTCTACTTCCTTTGTGAGCACAAGGCGGGGATTGTACTTGTTTAGCAGTATCCCTGTTATTTCAAGGTCTTTATTGTAATACTTCTTTACGGCGAAAATCGTTTCTTTAAGCTGTGCTATACCCTGCAAGCTGAGTATTTCCGCTATCATCGGGATTATAAGCTTGTCAGCCGCCGTATACGCGTTTATAGTGAGGATAGACAGCGCAGGAGGGGTATCTATCATTATGTAGTCATAATCGTCTGCTACCGCCGTCAGAGCCTCTCTGAGAAGATATTCTCTGCCGACTCCGGTAAGCTCCAGCTCGCAACCCGACAGCAGGATATTTGCGGGTATTACATCACAGTTGTCAGTGCTTTGTATCGCTTCTTTCAGTGTGCAGTTGCCCTTGAAAACATCGTACATAGTATAGCTTTCCTCGGAATCTGCGCCTAAACTGAAGCTGAGATTTCCCTGCGGGTCGAGATCTATCGCAAGTACGCTCTTTCCGCTTTCGGTGAGCCCTCCGCAGAATGCGGAACAGGTGGTGGTCTTGCCTACGCCGCCTTTCTGATTTGTTATAGCTATAACGACTGCCATAAAGTGCGTCCTTTCTTTGTATTATCGGGTAAGATTTTTAAATTTCAAATTATTTACACATAAAACAGTCATACCCGCCTGAAAAGCGGGTATGTATTGTTCTTGTGATATGCTTAGAGTGTGTGCTGGAGATCCTCTATCTGCGAATCTTCGGGCTGATAAATATGGTAGTTTGCCTTGCCGTTCTTCTTTACGAAGTACATAGCCTCATCGGCTGCGGCTACTATCTTGTTGCTGTCGTCACCGTGCTCGGGGAAGAATGCAATACCGATACTTGCCTTGACATTTATCGATACATTGGCAAGCTCTGAATGATAACCTTCGTAGAGCTCGTCGATAAGGTCAAGTGACAGGCTTTCGATCTCCTCGATCTGTTTTGCATCGGTGATACAGAGTACAAACTCATCGCCGCCGAAACGTCCTGCAAAGCCACTGCCCTTTACACGCTGTTTTATGCAACCTGCAACATATTTGATAACCTCATCACCTACAGAGTGGCCGAAACGGTCGTTGATGAACTTGAAGTCGTCTACATCTATGAAAAGCACGGCTACCTTAGCGTGTGCGCTTCGTTCGATCTCGCTCTTGAGCTCACGCTCAAATGTGCTTCTGTTATAGAGCTGTGACAGGAAGTCGTAGCTTGCGCGCTCGGAAAGCTGAAGCTCGAGCTTCTTTTCGCTGTCTATATCGGTTACGACACCGATAACACGGAGCGGTTCGCCAAGACGGTCGGTAACGCAAAGAGCACGTATCGAGAACCACAGCAGACTGCCGTTTTTAGTAGTCATCTGATATTCGCCGCTGTGACCTGTCTTGTTCTTGAGTAGTGTGCTTATGTCGCGCTTGTATACCTCTGCATATTCATCGCTCATAAGCTTGTCAAGGAACTTACCGTTTGCAAGCTGTGCTTCTTTCGGATCGATATCAAACTTTTCTTTGAAGTTATCGGAGATATACATAGCTTCCTTGTGGAAATCCCACTCGAACAGCATATTGTCCGAAATATCGGATATTGTCCTGTGCAGTTCTTCCGACATACTTACGTCATCAAGCATATTGTTGAACAGCTCAGAAATATCCTTAAATTCGTTGTGCGTTTTAATTTCAAGACGTTTTTCACGGTCGCCTTCCTGTATCTCACGCGCTACTGTAACCATCTGGTTCATCGGATTAACTATAGACTTTGTGACGAGGATACCGAGCAGTGCGCAGATAACCGCGAGCACTACCATAGAGCCTATCGATATTGCGAGCGGTATCATTATCTGCGACATCGACATATTGTCGGGGTATACGCTGACCCATTTCCAACCGCCTGTTGATGAGCCTGTGAAGTAATTGTAGCAGCCGAGCGATGAGCCGGTGTTATAGTCAATGTTGTTTTCGCTGGAAGTCGGCTTTACGGTCGATTTTAAGACATCTCTCATACTGCTGTCGGTAACGTCATCGATCTTCTGTACCGCTGTTCCGTTGTAGTTTAGAACGCAGCTGTTGCCGTCCGAAACCGCAAGATAGCCTTTGCCTTCACCGTATGTAGAGTTTGAAAGGATCTCCGAAATGCGGCTGATGTCAATCACTTCTATCGCAAAGCCGTCAATGTTGTTGAGCCCATCCTTGTCGATGCTCTTGGCAACGTAGAATACGTCGGCATCGTAGTCCTCGTTATTCGTATAGATGTTCGAGATCTTTATTGAGCCTTCTGTATAGTTTTCAAGCTCTTCAAAGCCGAAGAAGCTCTCCTTCATACCCTGTATCTCGTTGTATTCGTATACGATATTACCCGCAGGGTCGGTGATAACTATGTTCTTAAAACCGCTGTTTCTTGTTTCGATGTTTTCTGAGAGCAATGAGAGATTTGACTTTGCATCATCGCCCTGACCGCTCTGCGCAAGCACTCCTGCGGAATTGCTGAACGAAAGATAAGCAACATCGGATATGCACTCGTTCAGATATTGGTTGATTATTTCCTGCTGTGCAGCACCTGCCGCTCTTGCAAACTGGCTGACCGAATTGGCGGCAAATCCCGTAATGCTGAAATATCCGGCAATGCCGACAATCAGCATAGGGATAACTGCAAAAGCGGTAGTAAGTATGCGCAAAGTCGTTTTGATTTTCAAAGACTGCATATTGTATAACCTCCGAAGCTCTTACTTAAAACATATCACGTGTTTCGCGTGATTTCTGCAACATTTCAAATTGCAGTTTATAGATATATCTTGAAATGGTTTCTTCCTGTGAATGTGAAACACCGATAAAGCGACAGCCGTAGCCTGTATCAGCCTCTTGCGATGTGATCTCCTGTTCTCTCAGCACTTCTGCCGTAAGCTCAAGACGCGTTCCGGACAGCCCGACTATCATCAGCAGCCTGTCGCCCTTTGCAAAATGTCTGCGTGTATCGGAGCATATGAAGAATACGCCGCCGACATTGATATCCTTGATATAGATCTCTGCGGGAGGCTCAAGCGGAACGGGCTTTTCGCTGCCCTCCTGAGTCCTCAGTGTTATAAACGCCCGTTCGTTTGTCTTTATCTTGAAATACTTTCTGCGCTCTTCAAGCAGCTCTGCCTTGTCGGGTCGCAGCAGGACGTTAAGCTGTCGGTCGGTCGATACCGAAATATTGGTTTTGTATCTGTATCTGTCGCCGTCGCGCATACGGGCAATAACATAGACATATTCCGATGTATCAAGCTCCGGGAGTCTGCGCCCCTTTATCATCAGCATATTGTCGATGATGTTATCGTTCGTATCGTACATTAAAGGAAAGTCGAAGTTGTTTTCCGTATAGAACAGCTTTTTACCGTCAAGCGAAGTTATTTCAAAAGAAGTGAAATCTTCTTTTTTGTAGCTCAAAAACACAACTCCCCCTTTCAAAGACACACGGGAAAATTGGCATAAACTGCCATACCCAACACGCCTATAATATCATTTAACACTAAGTATACAATAAAATAGCCAATAAATCAAGTTAAATCGGCGGTTTTTTCGTCGACATTTAAAAATTCTGCGAATTGTTTAAAAAATGCAGGTCGTTTTTATACATTTTAATTAAGAAAAGTTCGTTGACTTTTGTAAGGCGGTTATAATATAATTAGTATAAACAGAAGTTTGCCCGAGAGGAGGTGCAGGTACGCAGAATTTTTTTCACGCAGATACAAAAGGATATCGGAAAATGTGTACGAAAGCAAGCATAGCGATCGGTGCGGTGCTTGCCTTGCCTGCACTTCTCAGTCTTATGTCGCTGATACTTCAGACAAGAAACTGGCGCACCGAAGGCTTTGTTGCGGCAAGACTTGCCATACCGGTCGTTTGCGTTGCCGCGTGGCTTCTTCTCAGTCTTGTGATATTTCTTGTCTGTGAATCGAGAGCGCGGCATATAACCCGCAACACCTATTTTGAAATACAGAAAGACGCGGCTGTCTACAGTAGATACGGCGGTCGGATATTCAGCGATATCGGCGGCATCGAGCGTAAGCTTTGGGTGATACCCTATGACGGACTGAAACTTTCCATGAAAAATGGCAGACTGATATTTACGGGGAAGATAAGGTATTATGAGGGCGGCAGTGACAGACTCACTTACCGCATAAGGCAAGGAAAGCCTGAATTTGACAACTGGTGGCTGAATGACAACGGTTTTACAGAAGTGACAGCTGTCACTTTACCGCCGTGCTTTCCGAAGCAGAAAAAGATATTCGGATATTGCCGCATAGCGTTTCAGAGATATATGAGAAACAGCGAGAAGAAGCAGTTGGTGCAAAGTCGCCCCGCACATCGTCCGAAAATGATTTACAGGCAAAGGAAAAGAGGTACATATAGCGAACTGCCGACATTCGACAGAAAGTGGTAAACTGTACGTTGTTGTGCAGTCTGCCGAAAAAACACGGCTGTTGCACATTTAACGCCTATACTTTTATTAAATAAGTACAAAAATCAACAGTTTTTTCCTTTTAGCCTTGCAAAAAGGCTAAAAATGTTGTATAATATACAATTGAGTTGTTGGCATTAAAACAAAAAAATTGTTAAGATAACACCAAAGCTCATATTATTTTTATATAGCTGAAATTACTTTTCTATATATTGTATTTCCGTTAAAGGGAATATACAAAATACAGAATTCGTTAAACGCATTAACCGTCAGGAAAGACCTCAGTCTGAAAAGGAGGACATATGGCACTTTTCAACACAAACGCTTTTCGCATTACCGAGCAGGGACTCTCGGTGCTGTGGCAGAAGCAGCAGATAATTTCACAGAACATAGCAAATCAGGATACGCCCGGCTACAACTGCAAGTATCTTGACTTTTACGCTGTTCTTAAAGACAGAATGGAAAACACGAGCGTTATCGGCGGTAAGGCGAAGGAGGGCTCGAAGCAGGTAGAGCTTGCGACAAGAGTGTATGAGGACGATGATACGAACACCCAGCCGGACGGCAACAACGTAGATGTTGACTCGCAGTCAAACGAGCTTGCTAAGGTACAGTTACATTACCAGGCACTCAAAAATCAGATGAACGGTGAGTTCACAAGATTGCGCTCTGCGATGAAGACAACGTAATTTAAGGCATACGCTTTAATATAATGGATTATATACAGTGAAACGGATTTCGACGCTTTTTTGAGATACAGAAAGGAGTTTTTTGCATGGCGTTTTTAAGCTCGCTTAATATAGCCGCATCGGGTATGGCTGCCGAAAGACTGCGTCTTGATGTAATATCGCAGAATGTTGCGAACGCAAAAACCACCAGAACAGAGGACGGAACACCTTACAAAAGACAGGTAGTGCTGTTCAGTGAAAACAAGGGCTTCAACTCGGTGCTTGAGGAAACGATAGCAAAGAGAAAAGAGAAGATCGCGGGCGGTGTTCCCGCAAATACGGTAACGGCGACCAAAAACAATGGCGTACTCGTAACCGAGATAGTCGAGGACGAAACACCGCTTACACCGGTATATGATCCGACCCACCCCGATGCAGACGAGAACGGATATTACTATCTGCCGAACGTTGATGTGGCGGAGGAGCAGATGGACGCTATGGCGGCGACCCGCTCATATGAGGCTAACCTTGCGGTGCTCAACGCCGTAAAATCAATGGCGCAGACCGCTCTCAGCATAGGAAATAACTAAGACAACCGAAAGGATCTGATATAGATGTTTATAGTACCGCTTACAAGCAATATCACCCCAATGGAAGTAGCAGGTCAGAAAAAGCAGACCGGTGACAGCACAGAAGGCGATGCAACTTTTCTCGATATTTTTGAATCCCTTGTAAATAATGTCAAGGAAACCGATGCGCAGGTCCAGCAGGATTCTATAGATCTTATGCTAGGCGATGTAGATGACCTTGCGCAGATACAGGTAAATCTTGAAAAGGCGGCAACTGCCGTTGATCTTCTTGTCACAGTCAAGAACAAGGCTGTTGACGCATACAATGAGATTATGCGTATGACTGTTTAATCCGATTATCAGGGAAGGATACATATATAGATGAAGGACAAGCTTTCCGCATTCTGGAACGGTTTTAAAAACAAATGGAACTCGCTCGCGAAAAATCTGCGGATATTCATAATAACGGCAGTATCGGTAGTCGTAGTTGCCGCGATCGTACTTGCGATAGTACTTAACCAGAAAGGCTACACGGCTATTTATACGGGACTTGACAGCGAAGAGAGCTCGCAGGTCGTTTCCGCTATAAATGAGTTGGGGATAACAGATGTCAAGATGGGGACGGACGGCAGTATTTCTGTGCCGAGCGATCAGGCGGATAATGTAAGAATGCAGCTGAGTATTCAGGGTTATCCTAAGTCAACGTTCAACTTTGACGTATGGAACAACGGAATAGGTATATGGTCGACCGATACCGAAAAAAAGGTGCTCCAGATACAGCAGCTGCAGACGCACCTTATGAAGGCGATAAATACCATAAGCGCGGTCAAGAACTCATATGTTATAATAACAATGCCCGAGAACAACAACTATGTTATCTCGACAGACAGTGAAGACCCGAGAGTCAGCGTAAAGCTTGACCTGAAGAAGGACGCACAGCTTACAAGCGATCAGGTAGAGGGAATTTATGCATTGGTACTCAATTCCCTGCCGGGACTTGAGCGTGACAATATCTCGATACTTGATACGGACGGCAATCTTCTGACAGGCGAAAATACAACGGTCGAAGAGGACGTACTGTATCAGTCAAGGCTGAACTTCCAGGAGCAGATGCAGAACCTGCTGAAAAGTCAGCTCAACGACACACTGAAAAAGCTGTACAAGGACTATACGATAAACGTAAACGTAACGCTGAATTACGACAATTCAAAGTCGGAGTATACAATCTACACTCCGTCGATCGCCGAGGACGGCACATCGGGCGGTATGATAGAGAGCTCCACCAAGAATGAGGGCTGGGGCGGTATAGGTTCACTGTCGGGCGTGGTCGGCACTACAAGAAACAGCGATATTTCACCGAACTACCCTACTATCACGGGTGACGGTGACAACGAATATTACTATCAGAACAGCATTACCGTAAAACGTCTTGTAAACACTGAGATAAGACAGCTCGAAAAGAACGGCTACTCGGTCGATAAGATAACTGCGGCTGTGACAGTCGATCAGGTGAATATGCTTGAGGCTGACAAGGAACAGCTCCGTCAGGTGATAGCATTCGCGATCGGCGCAGATGTAGCGAATGTAACGGTAGCTAATTATCCGTTCGTTATAAACGGCAACAACGGCGCTAACGGTAACGGCAATACCATAAACAGAGGCGGAAACGTTGACTGGACGGTATATATTATAATCCTGCTGGGACTTCTTGTAGTGGCGCTTCTTATCGTAGCTATACTCACAAGCAATGCAAAGAAGAAAAAGCGGGCAAGAGCAAAAGCAAAAGCAATTGCCGCACAGGCAGCCGCGGCACAGGCGGCGCAGGAATCTGCGGCACTCAGCTTTGAGCCTCAGCCTCAGCCCGATGAAGAATTCAATATACAGCACCTTGACGATTATGACGATGAGTCAAAGAGTGCGGTACTCAAGAAAGAGATCAAGGAATTCTCGCACACAAATCCCGATGTTGTTGCACAGCTCATACGTTCTATGATGAGAAGCGGCAACTGACAGCATTGACAATTTAAAGGAAGGGTATATATGGAGGCACTTACAAGCGCACAGAAAGCGGCGATAATCATAAGCTCTATCGGCACGGAGAATGCGTCCGAAGTATTCAAGCATTTCTCCGACGAAGAGGTCGAGCAGATAACGCTTGAAATAGCGAGAATGAACTACTATCCTATGGACGTGATAGACAGTGTTCTCAATGAGTTTTACGAGCTTTGCCTTACCCAGAAGGTAATTTCCGAGGGCGGTGTGGAGTATGCGCGCGATGTGCTTGAAAAGGCGTTTGGACCGCAGACTGCACAGGCTCTGTTTGAAAAGATAACAAAGCAATTCCAGACAAAGGCGTTTGCGTTCGTACGCAAGGCGGACTATAAAAACCTGCTTGCCATGGTTCAGAACGAGCATCCGCAGACTATAGCGCTGATACTATCCTACGCAAGGAGCGATCAGGCATCTGCCATTTTAAGCGAACTGCCGAAGAAGACAAGGATAGATGTCGTTGAGCGTATGGCAAAGATGGACAGAGCATCGCCCGATGTCGTCAAGTCTATAGAGCGTACGCTTGAAAAGAAATTTGATAACCTTGTTACAGCCGACAGTACAGAGGTCGGAGGTATCGATTATGTAGCAGAGGTCATGAACAATGTCGACCGCGCTACAGAAAAGTATATATTTGATGAACTGACACTGAGAGATCCGAAGCTTGCGGACGATATACGTTCAAAGATGTTCGTATTCGAGGATATCGTTACACTTGACAATATGGCTATACAGGCATTTATCCCCGAGGTCGACTCAAAGGATCTTGCCGTTGCCATCAAGGGTTCGACACCCGAGGTTGCGGAGTGCATCTATGCAAATATGTCCACTCGTATGCGTGAAAGCGTACAGACAGACGTTGAGTATCTGCATAATGTCCGTATGCGTGATGTTGAAGAAGCTCAGCAGAGAATTGTATCTATCATACGCAGACTGGAAGATGAGGGAACGCTTGTTATCTCCAAGGGTGGCAAGGAAGATGAGATCATCGCATAAGACGAAAGCGAGGAATATATTTTGGCAGGCGTATTCAAGGCAGGAAGAGGTTATCACTACCCTGTTCAGCCGACAACCGATACTGTCGTAATCGACAATTCAATAAAGATTAAGCCTGTCGCGCCGCCGGACATCGCAGATGACACACAAGAGATCACTGAAACTGCGGAAAGTACCGAAAAGGTCGATGAAGCGGCATTACAGCGCAACCGGCTTATAGACGAAGAAATTGAAAAGGTAAAACAGCATTACCGTGCAGAGGGCGAAAAGGCGCTTGCCGATGCCCGTGAACGTGCACAGAAGATACTCTCCGATACAGAAAAGCAGGCGCAGGATTACGCTGCAAAGGCAAAGGAGCAGGCGGAGGCTATTTTTGAGAAGAGCAAGGCAGACGGCTTTGCAAAGGGTCACGAGGACGGCTATGCCGCAGGACTTGATAAATGCCGCGATATGCTTACAGAGCTTAAAAAGCTCAGCGAACAGATGGTAAGCGACAAGGCGGAGCTTTTCGACAGCTATGAGGTCGAGATATTCGATACGGTTATGGAGATAGTCAACCGCATAACGCTGAACTCTCTGGGTCAGAAGGATAAAGCGGTTGTCAGGAAGACTATCAAGGAAGCGGGTAAGAGCTTTCGCGGAAGCGAATATGTCAAGCTGACATTATCAAAGACCGATGTCAGCGAGGAAATGGCGGCGGATACCGACTATTTTAAAAAGCTGTTCACCAATGTAAAAAACGTAGAAGTCGAGGTGCTTAAAGATGCACCCGGCGGCACTGTTATTATAGATAACGGCAGTGAGATAACCGATGCGGGAATACAGACACAGCTCAAGATGATAGAGGAGCTGGGCAGAGGAAAGTACCGCAGAGCACCGTCAAGAAAAAAGGCTAAGGCACAGGAAGAGCAAACTGCCGAAGCCGTTTTGGACAGTGACGGAGCTGAACAGACAAGCGAATAATCACCCTTATTGAAAGGACTTTAGACATGGATCTCGGCGGATTTCTGACAGAACTCAGGACTACCGATACATATAAGTATCTGGGTAAAATTGAAAAGATAGTCGGAATGACGATTGAGGCAAGCGGTCCGCTTTGCAGCATAGGCGATGTATGTCGTATCTATACAAAGGATATGAAGTCGCATATCCCTGCCGAGGTGGTCGGTTTTAACGAGCACAAAGTGCTTCTTATGCCCTACACCGACCTTGAGGGTATAGGTCCGGGCAGTATAGTGGACAATACAGGCGATAAGCTGAATGTAAGGGTCGGCGATAAGCTTGTAGGAAGAATAATAGATGCACTGGGAAATCCGCTTGACGGCGGTGACCCTGTGGAATATACAGATGCAGTACCTATAGCGGGCATACCGGTAAACCCTCTCACCCGACCAAAGATACACGAGCCGATAGAACTTGGCGTAAAGGCGATCGACGGGCTTCTTACAATGGGTAAGGGTCAGAGAATGGGTATCTTTGCGGGCTCAGGTGTCGGCAAATCAACGCTTATGGGTATGATCGCACGAAAGGTAAAGGCTGACCTCAATGTTATAGCGCTTGTAGGCGAGCGAGGCAGAGAGGTAAGAGAGTTTATAGAGAATGACCTCGGCGAAGAGGGAATGGCAAGGTCGGTCGTGGTAGTAGCCACGTCGGATCAGCCGGCAATGATGAGGAATAAGTGTCCGATGACGGCAACGGCAATAGCCGAGTACTTCTGCGCACAGGGCAAGGATGTACTGCTGATGATGGATAACCTGACGCGTTTTGCGATGGCACAGCGTGAGATAGGCTTATCTACAGGCGAGCCGCCCGTAGCAAGAGGCTACACCCCGTCTATATATGCCGCAATGCCGAAGCTGCTCGAAAGAGCCGGCAACTTTGAAAAAGGAAGTATCACGGGTATATATGCAGTGCTCGTTGAGGGCGATGACACGAACGAGCCTATATCCGATACCGTAAGAGGTATCATTGACGGACATATCGTTCTCAGTCGTAAGATAGCGGCGCAGAACCACTACCCTGCTATTGACATATTGCCGAGCATATCACGACTTATGTCGGTGATTGCCGATCCTGAGCACAAGAAAGCGGCAGGCAAGCTGAGAAACCTGCTGGCTTTATATAATAACAATGCCGACCTCATCTCGATCGGAGCTTACAAAAAGGGAACTAATCCCGCTCTGGATGAGGCGATAAAGAAGATAGACAAGATCAACAACTTCCTTATGCAGGGAATGTATGAATCGTTCTCGATGGAGGATACGATAAAGCTGCTCAAGGCGGCGGTGTCGTGAAAATCGTGATAACAGTGCGTTATGAAGAAGTTTAATTTTACGTTGCAGTCGCTGAAAAAGTACAATGATCAGATGCTCGACAGCGAGAAATCGGTGCTCGGCAGACTGAGAGCGGAGCTTGCGGAAATGCAGGCGGAGCTTGACGCGAAGACCGCAGAATACGAGCTCAGCATAGACAAGCTCAATGAGCTTGTGCGGGGCGGGACAACGGCAATGCGGCTGTCACTGCATAAGAAGTATGTTTCCTCGCTACAGCAGGACATCTACCGCATAAAAGGACGTATGGCTCAAAAGCGCGATGAGGTAGAACAGCAATTACAGAGGGTAATTGACGCTACAAAGGAAGTGTCAAAGCTTGAAAAGCTGGAGGAAAAACAGCTTGAAGAGTACAGATACGCCGCTCAGAAGGAGCAGGAGCAGATCATTGAGGAGTTCGTGTCGAACGGCTCTTCAAATGGCAGTAAAACGGAGTAAATTGTTGACATATCGCTTGAAATGTGGTACAATACAAGGTGGAAAGCTGTGCAATTTATATAAAATTTAACGGTTTGATGCTGTTAAATATATAAAAGTTGTTGTAACGGATACATTTGTTACGATGATGAATAGCACTGAAAGGGGGTGAGATATGATGAATGCAACAGCAGTATTGCCGGCAGGTGCCGCTATGGCATTTGCGGGCAATGCCGCCACAATCTCAAATGCTGCAATTGCTGATAACAGTGCGCCCGGAGGCTTCTCGGAAATGCTGGGGGCTATGGTATCGGGCAGTCGGCAGAGCGCCGGAAAATCAGCAGATACACCAGCCACGGAAGGACAGACTGCAATGCCCGGCGAGATACTCAGCGGGCTTACAGAGCTTGAGCAAAGCGCAGAGGAACTGAAGCAGCTGTTGAAGACAGCGGAGCTTGCAGGATATATGCAGGCGGCAGTGGTACAGACGGCGAATGATGCTCCGGCAGCGGATAACGCAGAGTTTATGCGGGTATCTGCCGACAATGAGAGTATGCAGTCGGTGGTACAGACTGTGGTACAAAACGGTACAGATCGGACTGATGTTCGGCAGGTCGGTGGAAGCTCGGCGCAGATTTCACAGTTAAGTGAAATTATGGAAGGCAAAGCTCCCGAAAGTGACTTTGTTGAAACCGCGCGAATGATATTTGCGGAAAATACAGATATCGGTAATGAAACAGTCGGTGTATCCGGAGGTGTTTCGAGCCGCGGAACAATTGATATCGGATATATTTCTGACGAAGGTATTTTGAACAGAGATATCGGTACGGCAACGGAAGAAACTGTAAGAAACGGTCATTTTGCCGAAACCGATATAATGACTACAGCTTACCGACAGGTCGGTTCAGCAGGCGATGCAAGCACAGCGGCAGATCATACCGCTATCGGAAAAACCGCAGAAAATGCTGTCACGGGTGAGTCCGTATATATCGCGGATATGAGTAATCCGGGAGATGTCGCAGTTGAGAGCGAGCCGGAGGGTATTGCGGCAGTCGACAGGTACGGCAATGCCGCAACGGACGGCAAAAGCAAGGCTGTGGATCTGAGCGCGGCGGGAAAAACCTACAATGCTGAAACAGATGCAGTAACGGTTGCAGAACCTCAGAAAGATATCGTAAAGATGACTTTTGAGAAAACAGCCGGTAATGTAACGGACGAAGCAAAGCAGGAAGCTGCGGCTCAAGCGGACAATATACCGAGAGTTGCTTATGCAAAGCGAAATATCGAGGTCAAAAGCGAAGAGCTTAAGGCGATAACCAAGGGAAACGAGGTTACAAAGTCGGACAGCGATCTTGACGCAGTGCAGAAGGTCACCGATAAGAATGCGGTAAGCGATATGAGTGCAAGAAGTGCGGATGTGTTTGCAAGAAGCGAGAGTCGCTTTGACGATAACGGTCAGCCTACACAGACGGTAAGAGTGCCGATAAGCGATATGGCAAGCTTTGTAAGCGAACGCGCACCTAAGAGTACCGGCAGGAGCACACTTACAGTTGTGCTTACACCTGAAACGCTTGGCAAGATAACGGTCCGTATGGTGAACGAAAGCGGAAAGCTGACGGTCGAGATACTTACCGAAACTCAGGCGGCAAAGGAGCTTTTACAGGCGAAGTCCGAACAGCTGGCATATGCATTGAGAAATGACAATGTAGAGCTTACCTCGTACAAGGTAGAAACCTCGCAGACGGAATTATTCCAAAGAGATTTTGACGGCAGCAGCAAGAACCCTTACAGACAGCGGTCGAACGATCGAAAGAAAGACGACACGGACGATTTTGACAGTCTGTTGGGCGAGATACAGGCAATGGACTGATGTATTATCAGTCGGACTGACATGAAAGGATTACAGATGGCAGACATTTCAAGTCTTCAGAGTGTACAGTCAAATCACGAAAAGTACAAGGATCTTTTCAAAAATTCGGGCAAGAACGATACGATAAGCACGGATACGTTCTTCAACCTGCTTATGGCGGAAATGAGCAATCAGGATCCGCTTGAACCTACATCGAATACCGAGTTCGTGTCGCAGATGGCACAGTTCACGGCATTACAGGCACAGCAGGATAATCTGAAGTACAGTATGTCGAACTATGCGGCAGGACTTGTGGGTAAAACGCTTACAATGAATGCACAGAGTGACGACGGAACGCTTTTATCGGGCGTATGCACCGGGGTGAACATCAGCGGAAGTGATGTAAAGGTAGTAGTTGACGGCACCCAGTACGACCTATCGGCGGTAAAGGCGATAAGCGATACGGTAAGCAAGGGTACGTTACATACAATGACCGAGGCACTGGGATATGTGGGCAAGGAAGTAACGGTAAAGGTGCTTGGCGACGACGGCAAATTCTATTACGCAAAGGGCAAGGTCGAGTCTGCGGAGATGCAGGACGGCGACGCGAAGATCGTGATTGACAATTATCTCTACTCTATTGACGAGATAGTACACGTCAGCGATGGTACGGGAAGTACGGCTGACAACAAAACAGGTGCTCCGGCAAGCAATGCGGAGGGCAACAGATAATAAAAGGCGGCAGTGTTATGTTGATAAATGAACTGAAACTGCGAAATCTACAGATTTCGACAGGCAACGTCAACACCGCAAAAGCAGGGAATGCTGAAAAGGCCGCACAGCAGTCGGGAGAAACATTTGCAGAGGCATTACAAAGTGAGCTTGATGCGAGAAACTCGGCGGTAGGCTTTTCAAAACACGCAATGAAGCGTATAGAAAGCAGAAATATCGAGATACTTGACTCGGATATGCTGCAAAGACTTAACGACGGCATTGAGATAGCCGCGGAAAAGGGCAGCAACGAAACACTTGTACTCGTTGACAGGACTGCTTTTGTGGTAAGTGTGAAAAACCGTACGGTTATCACAACTATGTCACAGGAAGATTTAAAAGGAAATATTTTTACGAACATCGACTCGACCGTAATTATGTAATACCGGACCGAAAGGAAGTATTCCTTACCCCGAATGACAGACGGGTAAGAACGGTCGGCACGATGGAGAAAGGAACAGATCATGGTTAGATCATTATTCTCGGGCGTGTCAGGATTAAAGACACATCAGCAGAAGATGGACGTTATCGGTAATAACATCGCAAACGTAAACACAACAGGCTTCAAGACAAGCGTAACGACCTTCCAGGAGGTATATTACCAGACAAAGAAGAACGGCTCGGCAGGCTCTAACCTCCAGGGTGGCGTAAACCCCTCTCAGGTAGGTTACGGTACCAAGCTCGGCGCTATCGGTCAGGTAATGGGACAGTCGGGCTTTACATATTCCGACAGTGTTTATGACTGCGCTTTATCGGGCGACGGCTTCTTCCAGGTCATGGACGAAGCGGGCAACATCTTCTATTCCAGAGCAGGCGTATTCAGCGTCGATAACGCAGGAAACCTTGTTGACTCAAACGGTAATATGGTGCTCGGCGTAAGCGGCGATGCCACGGGCGTTGACGCATCTTCAAACAGAATTACATTTGTAGTTCCCGAAGTTCTCGACAATGAGGCAAACTACTCAAAGACGATCACATACAAGGGCGGTACATATCCTCTTACCGTATCTGCCGACACGGCGACTCCGGACGGAAATATCTCGATCGGATTTACGACAGCCGACAGCGATTACGCTTATATGAGCGGCAACAAGCTTGTTGTACAGCTGAACGAAAAGAACGATTATACAAACCTTAACGATCTTGAGGATGCTGTGACCCGTGCGTGTGAAAACGGCGGTGTAAGCATTGAGGGCGTACTTCCGCTCCACTTTGAGCTTGATACGGTTCCTTCTGCGGCAGACATTCCCGCAACGACAGCTACCAACACAATGAAGCTGGACGACGGAACGACAAAGGCTTCGCTCACATTCACTACGGTAAATCCGGGTGAATATGCAAACAACTACACGATCAATTTAAGATATTCAAAGAATGCCGCAGAAACTACGGCAAAGTGGTCGGACAACGGTCTTACGATAAGTGTTCGTCCCGGCGCAACAGTAGCTGACATTCAGGCAGCTATAGACAAGGCTGCAGGCGGCAACGAAAAATATCAGATGAAAGTTACGAGTGCCGACTGGGACGCAGGCAACGGTGCACTTGAAACACTGCTAGCAACTGACGGCAAGGTTGGTCTTGCGGGCGGCTCAAACAATTTCTTCTCTGATATGGTCGACCTTCTGGGCAACATCAAGCTGACAGACGGACGTGTTGCGGCTACTCAGACGGTAAAGGATCTGGACAGCGTATATATCAATGAGGATGGCACTATCTACGGTGTACACAACGTACACGGCATCATAATGCTCGGCAGAATCGATATCGTTACATTTGACAACCCCAACGGTCTTGAGCAGGTCGGCAGCTCCTACTGGAGAGAAACACTTTCATCGGGCGAGCCCCAGGTAAACATAGCCGGAGAAAACGGTTCTGCTTCTGTAGTATCAGGTGCGCTCGAAATGTCGAACGTTGACTTATCACAGGAATTTTCCGATATGATCATCACGCAGAGAGGCTTCCAGGCTAACTCAAGAATAATCACCACTTCGGACACAATGCTCGAAGAAATAGTAAACCTCAAGCGCTAAGTGCCCGTGGGGCACGGCAAGTTCCGCCGTTCTAAAGGTTTGACAGCGGCGTAACTTTCGTTACCGGCGGACGGCAATGTGCCGCGGCAAATTCCGCCTTTAATAACGTTGCGGTGTAGCGACGGATAGCGAAACGGCGGGCGGTGGCGTTGCCTTAATGAATAATGAATGATGAATAATGAATAATTGTTGTGCGCCTGCGGCGGTTATTAAAAAGGCGTGGGTGTAGGGCAGTTGCAAGTTCGTTGTTCTGAAAGTTTGCGATTGACGTAACCTCGGTTTAGCAGAAATTGCAGGGTTCTGTGATTTAAATTCAAGGTTATAAGGGCAGGCGGAGCGTCAGCTCCGCCGTGATGCCCGTTATATTATGCAAAGCGGCTGTTACCGCCGTGTGTAAGCTGTCGGCGTGACAGACAGCCGGTATCAATGAAAAAGCGAAAGCAGTCTGCAAAGGAAGGAAATGTATGATAATACTTACAAAGCTCAACGGGGAAAAGTTTATGCTTAATCCCGACTTTATTGAAATAGTAACGGAAAATCCCGACACGGTAATTACCACGAGTACGGGTCATTCATACATAGTTGAGCAGTCGATGAATGAGATACTTTCTCTCATCAAGGAATACAGACAATCGTTAAGACGTCAGCGTCCCGAGAGAGGGATATAAATTATGAATATTACAGCCATCGGCTGTGCTATATAAACCCTTACAGGAGGAAATTGTTTTGAATATCACGATCATCATAGGTTGGGTAGTATCATTCGGTCTGGTTACATTCGGTATATACAACGGCGGTCAGCTTGACTGGTTCATAGATGTTCCGTCACTTGCTATCACTGTCGGCGGTACTATAGGCTGTCTTTTCGCCTCGTTCCCGATCTCATACCTTAAAAATCTGCCGAAGTACTTAAAGCTCGCTTTGTTCCCCAAAAAGTTCAATCCGCAAATCTACATAGACCAGATAGTTGAATTTGCAAAGATTGCAAGAACAAAGGGACTTATCTCGCTTGAAGACAGCGCAAACAAGTGTAACGATCCGTTCTTAAAAGAAAGTCTTATGCTGATCGTTGATGCGAACGACCTCGACAAGGTAAGAGGTATGCTTGACGATGCGATCGATTTTATGTGCGAACGTCATGAAAGAGGACGACTTTTCTTTGAAAAGGGTATGTCGGTATTCCCCGCATTCGGAATGCTCGGTACTCTTGTCGGACTTGTAAATATGCTTAAAGGTATGGGCGCGGACTCAAGCAACCTGTCAAGCGGTATGGCGGTAGCACTTATCACAACATTCTACGGTTCGTTGTTTTCAAACATACTGTTTGCGCCTATAGCGTCATCACTGAAAAACAGCCATGAGCAGGAGCTTTTATGTATGCAGATAATCGAAGAGGGCGTTCTGTCGATAGCGGCAGGCTCTAACCCCAGACTTATTCAGGAAAAGCTTGAATTTATGCTAGCTCAGACTGACGTAAAAAAGAAAGGCAAATAAACAACGGCTAAAGAACAGTGCCGAACCGGCGCGAGCTGTTGCTCAGAGCGCAGACCGAGATACACTGTTATAAAGTCGGCAGAGCATTTTGACGCGGTCGCGGATAAAGGTTCGCCTGAAAACGACCGTATCCGGTGCAAAACGAAGAAATTAAGTGTTGAAATAGTCACTTAAATATGTTAAAATATATGGGTTAAGCGTCATAAAGAAAGGCGGTGGAGAAAATGGCAAAGAGAAGAAGCGGAGGCGGCGAGGAAGAAAAGGGCAACTGGCTTGATACATACGCCGATATGGTTACACTATTGCTGTGCTTTTTCGTATTGCTGTACTCCGCATCATCGGTAGACGAAACAAAGTGGCAATACATATATCAGTCCTTTACGTCAAGCGGCACTTATGTAAATCCGTTTGTAATGGACGAACAGCCTAAGAATAATGCCGCAGATACCAACGGCAACGCCGAATCTCCCCCGAACACGCAAAACGGCGGTACTACAAGTGAAGAAACAGAGGGTCTGCCCTCCGACTTCAACCAGCTTTACAGCTTTTTAAAGACAACTACGGAAAAGAACGATCTGGGTCAGTATGTTTACATTGAGCAGACACCGACAAGGATCTTTATCCGATTCAATAATACGATAATGTTTGACGGCAACAGCGCAGTACTGAAAGAAGAGGGCAAGCAGGTGCTCAACAAGTTTATGCCGGGCATAAAGGCTGTGAACAAGTATATAAAGTCCTGCGAAGTATCAGGTCATACTGCCAAGGCGGTATCCGAGGTGAACGACTGGGATCTTTCGGCGGCAAGAGCGTCAAGCGTAGTAAAGTATATGGACTATAACCGCTGTGTTGACAGCGAAAAGTTTACTGTAGAAGGAAAAGCGTGCTATACGCCTATAGCGGATAATACGACCGCAGAAGGCAGAGCGGCAAACCGACGTGTCGAAATAATGATCGTAAGGGCACAGCTTGATACGACATCTCAGGCTGTCATTGATGATATATTGAAGTATGAATACAGGCTGAACGGCGCAAATACCGATCCGTATGAGCGCAACGAAGGTAACAGCTCAGATGTCAACAGCGATGTTGTAAATGAGATAATCGACAATATGGAAAGCAGATACGACGGCAACTCAGGCGAAGGAAACTCAAGCGTCAACGAGGCAGGTCCGAAGTACGAGCCGTCATACACAGGTATCCCTACAGATATATTGACATCTGCACCGGCAGAAACATCAGAAGAATAACCGAGAAAGGAGGGCGATTTTTTGGCTGACACCCTCACACAAGAACAGATAGACGCTATGCTGTCGAGCGTGATGGCGGGCGACTCTGTTCCGCTTGATACGCACGAAGACAAGGACGAGATCAAAGAGTATGATTTCCGTACGCCTAAGAAGTTTACGAAGGAACAGATAAAGATACTCGAAAGAATATTTGAAAATTACTCCAGACATCTTTCTTCGTACATAACCGGACTGCTGAGATTGTATTGTAAGGTTTCGCTTGCAAGCATAGAAGAGCAGAAATATTTTGAGTTCAGCAACGCCCTGCCAGATTATACGATAATGGGCATAGTTGACCTCGGCATAGAAGATGATGACATTGAGGAAAGCAATGCGGTATTGCAGCTTTCAAACTCGCTCACCTTTACTATGATAGACCGAATGCTCGGCGGCAAGGGCACATACGAAGATGCCGACCGTGACTTTACAGAAATAGAGATAAACGTAATGCGAGGCATTGTCGAGCGCTTTACCTCGCTTATGGCAGAGGCGTGGGACGGATATGTCGAAACAAAGCCGAAGCTTGATTCGATCGAAACCAACTCGCGTGTTATCTCCGCCGCAGACGCTGACGAAACAATGATAATCGTTGCTATGGAAGTAACCATAAACGATTCAAAATCCGTAGTATCGTTCTGTATGTCCGCTATTACTATGGATCAGATAATGAAGAAATTTTCGGCCAAGTTCAGCTCGGGAAAAAGAGCGGGCAGTCCGACAAAGGAAACGGAGCGCAAGGAAAACCTTATGTCTACCCTTTCTCAGTCGGAGCTTACCGTTACTGCGGTGCTTGACGACACAATGCTGACGCTCCGTGATGTATTGAATTTACAGATAAACGACATAATTCCGCTGAATAAACCGATAACGGAAAACCTGGAGCTGAAGGTGGGAAGCACCTGCTGGTTTGACGGAAAACTCGGTACGCTGAACGGGAAAAAAGCGTTCAGGATCGATAATATACTAAAGAATTGAGGTAAGGCAAATGGGAAAACTGACCACTCTGTCGGAGATGCAGCTTGACGCTATAGGCGAGATAATGAATATCAGTATGGGAAGTGCGGCAACTGCCGTATCCGAGCTGCTCAACGCAAAAGTGTGGATCACTACGCCGAAGGTAAGCGTTGTGGAGGCTTCACGGCTGAATTACGACCGCTTAGAGCCGGCTATATGTGTAAAAATCGAATATATCAAGGGTCTTTCGGGCTCTAATCTGATGATATTAAAGGAGGACGATGTGCAGCTGATACTTAATCAGCTGATGGGTAAGCCGCCTGTTATATCACCGGACTTTGAGTTTGACGAGCTTAATATAAGTGCGGTAAGCGAGGTTATGAACCAGATGATGGGCGCATCATCAACGGCTCTGTCTGACTTTCTCGGAATGAGCATTGATATTTCAACGCCGACACCGTATATCCTCAGCGAGATAAACATAGCAGACCTTCAGAACTATGAGCAGACCGATATGGTTGCCGCTATCAATTTTGACCTTACCATTGACGGCGTTATAAAATCGGAATTTATATCGGTACTTGATATAAATCTTGCGGCAACGCTTGCAGACAGGGTTCTCGGAGGTGCAGCTTCGGCAGAGGCTCCCGTACCCGAGCCGCAAACGACTCCCGCGCCGACACCGGCGCCTTCTCCGGTCGAGCAGGTCGCTCCTGCACCGTCACCGATACCGCAGGCAATGCCTGCTCAACAGCCGGTACAGCCGACAGCACCTATGCCGACTCCGCAACCGATGCCGGATATGTATGCGCAACAAGGTTATTACGGTTATCCCGGTCAGCCTAATCCCGCTATGTATGCTCAGCCGGTACAGCCTATGATGCAGCCGCAGCCTGCGGTTAACTACCGCAATGCACAGCTTGCACAGTTTGAGAATTTTGAAGCTCCGCTCGGTACTGAGCAGAAGGAAAATTTACAGCTCCTTATGGACGTACCGCTTCAGATATCCGTTGAGATAGGTTCAACGAGGAAAAAGATCAAGGATATACTTGAGTTTTCTCAGGGCACTATAATTGAGCTTGAGCGGCAGGCAGGCGCACCCGTTGACGTTATGGTAAACGGCAACCTTATAGCAAGGGGCGACGTTGTTGTTATAGACGATAACTTTGCGGTAAGAATAACGGAAATAGTAAAATCGAAATTTATGGACAGCCTCGGTAAAGGCGAATAACATATAATAAAACAGGGATACGAAAGGAAACCTTACACTTATGGATAAGAAGATATTACTGGTAGACGATGCGGCATTCATGCGTATGCTTATCCGCAACACACTGACAACAAACGGCTACACAAACATTCTTGAAGCGGCTGACGGCGAGATTGCCGTATCTACATATGCCGCCGAGAAGCCCGACCTTGTTATTATGGACATAACAATGCCCAACAAGACCGGTATTGAGGCGCTCAAGGAGATCAAGGCTATGGACGCGGGCGCTAAGGTCGTAATGTGCAGTGCTATGGGTCAGGAAGCTATGGTAGTTGAAGCTATCAAGCTCGGCGCTCTGGACTTTATCGTAAAGCCGTTCAAGGCTGAGAGAATACTCCAGACTGTTAAGAAGATACTTGACTGATGCCTCCGGTTGTTCAGCTTGTATGTGCGCTTGTCGGCGTAATTGCGCTGATATTTTTGTTCTTCTGGGTACTGAGGAAGGTAAACAAAGGGATACTTACAACAGGCGGGAAACGGCTCAAGATCCTTGACCGCGCAACGCTCGGCGGCGAAAAATCGATAGTTGTCGTAAGCGTGGCGGGAAAGTGTATGGTGCTCGGAGTTACCGCCGGCAGGATAGACAAGATAGAGGATCTTTCACTCACCGAGGAGGAGTATCTGTCACAGCTCTATCCCGAGGGCGAGGCACAGCAGGACGGTTTTTTTGCGGCGTTCAGCGATGCACTTGCCAAGAATATAAAAAATATGCGCGGAAAGAAAAGTAACGGCGGTGAAAGTGCCGACGCGGAGAGCTTTCCGGGTGTTCATAAAACCGATGACAACGAGAATAACGATAACGAAAATTCTGATGAGAGGAACACGGTGTCGAAATGACAAAAGCTTTTGGTCTTGCACTTAAAAAAATGTTTATCGACAACAAGCGGATATTTATCCGCTTTATCGTGTCTTTAACGGTATGTGTTGCGCTTATCGGGGTGCTTTGCAGTGTTACGGCATTTGCGACAGACAATAACGCCGCGGGTAATGCGGCGGCATCAGCCGTGACATCGGGCAACGCATCTGCCGCTTCGTCAGGCGGTACGGAGTCTGCCGGCTCTTCGGTAATGAAGGATCTTATCGGTGTTGACGGTTCGCAGTCGCTTGAAGTCATACTGCTTGTAACGGTGCTGTCGCTTGCGCCGTCGCTTCTCGTGATGATGACATCGTTTGCGAGGATAATAATCTGCTTCAGCTTTTTAAGAACGGCAATGCAGACACAGTCCACGCCGCCTAATATGGTGCTTACGGGACTGTCGCTGTTTCTGACGATATTTATAATGTGGCCTGTTTTCTCCGAGATAAACGAAACGGCATATCAGCCGTATGCGGCGGGTGAAATAACGATGGAACAGGCTATGGACGCGGCGGGAAAGCCGCTCAAGACCTTTATGCTAAAGCAGACATCGAATGATGATATGAAGTTCTTTCTCGACCTCAAGGGTCAGAGCATGAGCGACATTACCGATGGTGCGACAGATAACATAACACTTGAAAACTACAGCGAGAAGCTGGGCTTTGAAACAGTCATTCCCGCTTTTATAGTAAGCGAGCTGAAACGTGCGTTCCAGATGGGCTTTCTGATATTCATACCGTTCCTTGTAATTGACCTTGTTGTATCGTCAACGCTTATGGCAATGGGTATGATGATGCTGCCGCCCGCTATGATATCGCTGCCGTTCAAGATAATACTTTTCGTATTGGTTGACGGCTGGCAGCTGATGGTAGGAACGATCGTAAACTCGTATAATTTGTAGCTTAATGATCCTGGAAGGGAGGGCTTGATTTGACACAGGATATAGCAATGGAGGTCTTTACCGCCGCACTTGTTCTTGCGCTTAAATTGGGACTCCCTGTTTTGATAGCCGCAGTTGTGATAGGACTTATAATAGCGATATTACAGGCGGCAACGCAGGTGCACGAGCAGACGCTCTCGTTTGCACCTAAGGCTATAGTGGTAGCGATAGTGCTGCTCCTTTTCGGTCCGTGGATGATGAACAGCTGTATAGAGTTTTTCAACTATATATTTGAGCTTATGACAACGGTCGGTGTAACATGACGCTGAGTGACGTATGGGATATGATAATGAATAACTTTCTCGGCTTTCTGCTGATAATGTGCAGGGTATCGGGAATATTCAGCTTCAATCCGATTTTCAACCGTTCAAATTTTCCTGTAAGACTGAGAGCGGGCACGACGATAGCACTCGCCGTGCTTTTTGCCGCCTCTATGGGAGATATCCGATATGAGCCGACAGGCATATTTATGATGCTGTTTGATATGTTTAAGGAAATAGGGCTGGGACTGATACTCGGCTTTATGGTAAACCTTATACTTACGGTAACTATCTCCGCGGGTGAGCTTATCGACTATCAGACGGGTCTTTCGATGGCAAGGGCTATGGACCCTGCAACGGGAGTATCCATGCCGCTGTTTGCGAATGTTTATTACTATATGTTCATTCTGTATTTCTTTTTAACGAATGGGCACTTATCTTATATAAAGCTGTTTCATATATCGTATGAAACGCTGCCGATAGGCTTTTCGGGATTTACGGCGGACGTGCCGTTGGCGCTTGTAACGTATTTTTCAACGGTGCTTACGCTTGCAGTAAAGCTTGCTGCACCGATAATCGCTATCGAGTTTATCACCGAAATATGTCTTGGTGTATTGATGAAAGCAGTACCGACGATACACATATTTGCGCTGAACATACAGCTCAAGGTACTTATCGGTCTTGCGGCGGTGCTTATAATGGCACAGCCTATGTCGGACTTCATCGAAAAGCTGATGGGTTATATGTGGCAGAACCTTTACGGGCTGCTCGGTATGATGGGCGCTTAAGGAGGGCAAATGGCAGGCGAAGAAAAAACCGAAAAAGCCACCCCAAAAAAGCGTAAGGATACCAGAAAAAAAGGTGAGGCACTGCAAAGCAAGGAAGTTGCGGTCGCGGTTTTCGTGGTGGGAATATTCGCATTTCTTGCGATATTCGGAAACTATATGTTTCAGATGCTGTTAAACTTTATGGAGCAGTCGATGTCATCTATAGACAAGACGGGCAATACCGTGGAGTTTGCGATGAGCGTATTCCGGAAGGTGGCTATAATCTGCGTATGTACCGTAGGTCCTATTCTGGCGGTGGGAGTTGTGCTCAGTGTACTGCCTGTAATCGTCCAGACAAAGGGACTGTTCAGTATGGAGGCGATGAAGCCGAAATTCAGCAGGTTAAATCCGTTTACGGGTATCAAGCGGTTGTTTTCGATGCAGGCGCTTGTGGGACTTGTAAAGGGACTTATAGAAATAATAGTTGTAGTCGCTATCCTGTACTTTCAGGTAATGGACAGGATAAGCGAGTTCAAGAAGCTGATAGATACCGATGTCATAAAGATAGTTGCGTATATCAGTGAAACGGCGATGAGCATGATCGTCACGATATTCGTAATGCTTGTGTTCGTGGCGGCGGCGGACTACGTTTTCCAGTGGTGGTCGTTTGAGAAAAAGCTCAAGATGTCAAAGCAGGAAGTAAAAGACGAGTATAAGCAGCTCGAAGGTGACCCGCAGATAAAGGGTAAGATAAAGCGTAAACAGCAGGAAATGGCACAGCAACGTATGATGCAGGAAGTGCCGTCCGCAGATGTGGTCGTGCGTAACCCTACTCACTATGCGGTAGCGCTGAAATACGACAGGAAGGTAGCTTACAAAGCGCCTGTTGTTGTGGCAAAGGGTACTGACGCACTGGCGCTGAGGATAGTCGCGGTGGCGCAGGAGCATAATGTATATATTACCGAGAACCGCCCGCTCGCAAGAGGACTTTATGAGGCGGTGGACATCGGACAGGAAATTCCGAGAGAGTTTTACACGGCGGTGGCTGAGGTGCTGGCGATGGTTTATGAAGAGCAACATCGGCGGCTGTGAGCCGTTGCAAATTCCGCCTTTGGAAATGTTGCGATTTGGCGACAGATGGCGAAACGGCGGGGTTTAACGATTGTGCTGATGTTCCTGGCGAGAGACAGTGCGAGCTTTGCAACGATATTGCAGACAGCTGGGACAGTTCAAGCGATCCCTCAGTCTTGACGGCAGAAAAAGTAAGTGCTATTTGAAGGTTTGACTTATCTCATTAAGCGGTAATTTTCATGGATTTGTGCCTTGCCGCAAGCCAGCTCCCTTTAGCAAGGGAGCCAAGGTTAGTGTTAGTGCAAATTTTGCATGGATCGATCATAAATAATTATAAAAACGGACAAATTGAAGTCCGGGACAGAGAAAGAAAAAGAAAGGAGCGGTACGAATGGTTAAAAAGATGATGACGAATGTTTTTGCGGTATTCGTTATTTTTGTCGTACTTGCGATCATCATTCCTCTGCCGACTCCGATACTGGATTTTCTTCTGATAATAAATATAGGACTATCTCTTGTCATACTCCTTATGACAATGTACATAAAAAAGGCGCTCGAATTTTCGATATTCCCGACTATACTTCTTCTGACAACGGTTTTCCGACTGTCGCTGAACGTATCTACCACACGAGGAATACTTTCAAACGGTTACGCGGGCGAGGTCGTAAAGACCTTCGGTGAATTCGTAATGGGCGGTGACGCTATTGTCGGATTTATCATATTCGTAATCATTGTAATAGTAAACTTCTTAGTTATCACCAAGGGTTCGGAACGTGTGTCGGAAGTTGCCGCAAGATTTACCCTGGACGCTATGCCCGGTAAACAGATGGCTATTGACGCTGACCTGAATACAGGTGCAATAACCGATGAGGAGGCAAAGATACGCCGTGCGGAGGTACAGCGTGAAAGCGACTTCTTCGGCGCTATGGACGGTGCTACCAAGTTTGTAAAGGGCGACGCGATAATTTCGATAATTACGGCGCTTATAAACCTTATCGGCGGCGCGGTGCTCGGAATGATGCACGGACAGGATATAAACACCGTGCTTTCTACCTACTCGCTGGCAACTGTCGGTGACGGTCTTTGCTCGCAGATACCTGCACTTATGATATCTGTTGCAACAGGTATGGTCGTTACCCGTGCGGCAAGCACGGACAGTTTCAACGCGGATATCAAGCGTCAGTTTACCGCACAGCCTAATGTTATGATGATCGCCGGCATTGTCATTGCCGCCCTTATGGTTATCCCGGGCTTCCCGAAGCTGATACTTCTCGGCGTTGGCGCGGCACTGTTTATATTCGGTCTGAGATTATCAAAATCCAAGGCGAAGAAAGAGGCAGCTCTTGCCGCTCAGGCTGAACGCGAAAGCATGGCAAAAATGCAGGATCAGCCGACCTCGGACAACGACTATTACAGGGATATCGACAACGTATTCAAGCTTCTGAATGTAGAGCAGATAGAGATGGAGTTCGGCTACAGCCTGCTTCACCTTGTTGACGAAAAGAGCGGCGGTCACTTCATTGACCGTGTGGTAATGTTCCGTAAGCAGTTTGCGATGGATATGGGTATGGTAATACCGTCTGTAAGAATGACGGACAACCCCGAGATAAACCCCAACCAGTATGTTATCAAGATAAAGGGCGAAGAGGTAGCAAGAGGAGAGATCCTTTCAGACCACTACTTAGCGCTTGACAACGGCGATGTTGTAAACCCTGTTGACGGCATAGACACTGTTGAGCCTGCATTCGGTATCCCTGCAAAGTGGATAAGCGCAGACAAGAAGGTAATGGCGGATGTTGCGGGCTATACGCTTATAGACCCCGTGTCCGTAATGATAACTCATCTGTCAGAGGTCATAAAGCAGCATTGCAGTGAGCTTTTGTCGCGTCAGGACGTAAAGACGATGGTAGACAACATAAAGCAGACCAACCCCACGCTTATCGACGACCTTATACCCGGTACTATTTCGCTCGGTTATCTCGAAAAGGTGCTTTGCCTGCTGCTGCGTGAGGGCGTACCGATAAGGGATATGGAAACCATACTCGAAACGCTTGGCGACCACGCGGGTGCGCTTAAGGATATAGATATTGTGACAGAGTATGTAAGACAGGCGCTCAAGCGTACCATAACAAGACGCTTTGCAGAGGCGAACTCGCTGAGAGTTATTACGGTCGACCCGAAGGTGGAGGATACGATAGTCGCAAGCGTAAAGAAATCGGACGCAGGAAGCTATCTTGCGATGGATCCCGATCTGATACAGAAAATCGTCAACATAACAAGCGGAGAGATAGACAAGGTAAAGGACGTAATACCGAACGTTATCATACTTACTTCTCCGATAGTAAGAATATACTTCAAAAAACTGATAGATCAGTTCATACCGAATATAACGGTGCTGTCCTACAGCGAGATAGACAATACGGCACAGATACAGGCTATAGGCAATATAGCGATGTAGCACCGCATTGTCCGGAATATCAGGAAAGGAGTGTTCTATGGCGGTATCGGTACAGAACAAGGAGCGGCTTCCCGAGCTCCTCGAAAAGTACAGGATCACAGGCGACATAAATGTCAGGAACGAGATAGTGCTGATGTATATGGATCTTGTCAGGATAATTGCGGTATCTATGCATAATATCTATGCGGGATATGCCGATAGCGACGATATCATAAACGAAGGCGTTATAGCACTTATGGCGGCTATAGACGGCTTTGATCCCGATAAGAACGTGAAGTTCGAGACCTATGCCGGCATAAGGATAAAGGGCGCGGTCATCGATTATATGAGAAAGCTCGACAGAGTGCCGAGAACGCTCCGCAAGCTGTCAAAGCAGCTGGACGATAACTTTGCAAGGCTGAACTCAGAGCTTTGCAGAGCGCCGACAGATGAGGAGCTTGCGCAAAGTATGAATATGACTGCCGCACAGCTGTCAAAGCTTATGGCAAATACGGCGGGAATGATAACGCTGTCGTTTGAGGAGCTTTTATACGAGGACAATCTTGATAAAAATATGTCGGCAACCGGTGAAACTGCCGATTCAAAAATATATGAGCGTGAGAAAAAACAGGTGATAGCAGATGCGGTCGCTGCTCTTCCCGAAAAGGAAAAGCAGGTAGTCACGATGTACTATTACGAGAAGCTGAAATACTCGGAAATAGCTAAGGTCATGGGTATTACGCAGTCGAGAGTGTGCCAGATACACTCAAAGGCTATGCTGACGCTCAAAAACAAGCTGGAAAGCTATATAAACGGCTGAAAAGCTTGCATATTTATGTGAAAACTGATATTATATAATCAAGGGGTGGAGCACTTCTCTGCTCTGTCCGATAATACGGATACACCGATTTGAGAAAGGAGGTGAAAAAACTTGCAGAGAGCATTTTACAATCTGGCGCAGTCGATGATAAACCATCAGAGGTCGCTGGACGCTATCTCGAACAATCTGACTAACATAAACACATCGGGATATAAAAAGGACGAGATAAGGACCAACACGTTCCAGGAGGAGCTTATACTTGTCAGCAACCGCAGAAAGACAAGCGGCAAGTTCGTACAGACCTATGTCGATACGAGCAAGACAAACCTTGAACAGAGCAGCTTTGAATTTACCGAGAGTCCGTTTGATATAGGTATTCAGGGTAATGTATACTTCAATATACAGGATACGAACGGAAATGTATATCAGACAAGGAACGGTCAGTTTGAGCTTGACGGAGAGGGTTATCTGTGTCTTAACGACAGCGGACGTGTATTAGGTCAGAACGGTGAGATCCATATCGGAAACGATGATTTCATAGTTGACAACGAGGGTAATATCTTAAACGAGAACGGGCAGGTAATCGAAAAGCTGAGGCTCAGTTACATACCCGAAAACGCAGATGTTACAAAGGTCGGAAACGATTTATTCTCGTATGACGGAGATATGACAATTCCCGCAGGTGAGAAGTATGACGTTATCCAGGGCTGTTTTGAAAAGTCAAACGTTGACGCTAACAAGGAGATCACTTCTCTTATGGAAACGCAGAGATTATTTGAGGCGAGCAGTGCTGTACTGAAGTATATGGATACGATAAACGGCAGAGCGGCAAGCGAGATCATCAAACTATAAAATGACTGAATGTGAGGATATGTTATGAACATAGCATTCTACACGGGTAAGACGGGGCTTATTGCACAGCAGGAAGGTCTTAACGTTTACTCGAACAACATCGCGAACGTGAACACGGTGGGCTTCAAGGCATCGCGCCCGAGCTTTGCGGACTGTATCTATACGGTGCAGAGAAAAACAGAGCCCGACTGGCAGACAGGTCACGGCGAGTATGTGCACAGCACTCAGCTTATGTACAGCGAGGGCGTATTTACATATACCGATAACGAGCTTGATTTTGCGATACCGACGGAAGAGGGCTTCTTTGCGGTAATGGATAAGTACGGCGATGTAAACTACACAAGAGCGGGCGACTTTCAGATGTCGCAGATAGGCGATCACTGGGAGCTTGTAAGCGCTAACGGAGAATTTGTGCTTGACTATGAGGGAAACCACATTACAGTTCCTTTTATAGAGGGTACGAGCACACTCGACTATGATGCGCTTTCAAAAATGATAGGTGTGTACACATTCGACAACAACTTTGGACTCGAACTTCTGGGCAGTAACAAGATGACTGCTACCGAGAGGTCGGGAGAGGCGGTTGCCGACAGGAGTATCGACAAGATAAGAATGGCACTCGAACGCAGCAATACGGACATTGCGGGCGATATGGTACGCATTATCGAAACACAGCGCTCTTATCAGATGAGCGCAAGAGTTGTACAGACAGCAGATGAGCTGGAGCGTATAACCAACAACCTCAGGCAGTAAAGCCGGGGGATATCATCTTATGATGTATTTTGATCGTACTGCCGGGAGCTTACCCGGCAGATACGGTTATTTAAAAACAAACAGTTAATAATTTCAGAGGTCTATTATGATAAACAGTTACGACGATTTAAGCCCGGTACAGCTTGATGTGCTCAAAGAAATAGGAAATATCGGCTCGGGAAATGCCGCAACGGCACTGTCACAGCTCCTTAACAGGTGTATTGATATGCAGGTGCCGCAGGTAAGGCTTATGGACGTGGCTGACGCGATAGAGTCTCTCGGTTCGCCCGACAAGCTGGTGGTAGGAATACTGATAAGGCTTAAAGGCGATGCGGACGGAATGATAATGTTCCTGCTTGAAGAAGCATTTGCGAAGACTATCGTCACGGGACTTACGGGAGATCGCCCGTTTTCGCTTCATGAGATGAATGCCGATGATATATCGGTGCTCAGTGAGATAGGAAACATAATGGGCGGAAGCTATGTGAATGCCATAGCGGATCTTGGCGGTATGACGATAGATATGTCGGTGCCTGCGCTGACGACCGATATGCTCGGGGCTATAATGACTGTGCCCGCAACGGAGCTTTCGGAAGCGTATGAAAAGGTACTTATGATAAGCGAACAATTTCTGATAGATTCAGTTGAGATACAATCCGATATGCTTCTCATACCCACTGTTGAGTCACTGAGGACGCTCCTTGGGAAACTGGGGGTAGAAAACCAGTGAACAGGATAATAGTGGGGATATCCGATCAGAAGCTGTGCAAGTCACCTGATGTTCTGGTAACATATGCACTTGGCAGCTGCGTCGGGATATGTATGATAGATAAGGCGCTCGGCATAGCGGGGCTGGCGCACATAATGCTGCCGGACAGCAGTGCGATACCGAGCGATAAAAACAAGTTCAAGTTTGCGGATACGGGAATACAGCTGTTGTATGACAGTATGATAAAGAGCGGTGCGGCGGCATCGAGGATCACCGCAAAAATAGCGGGCGGAGCGAATATGTTTGCGACAACATCGCCTGCTATGTCGATAGGTGACCGTAACGTTGAGGCAACCAAAAAAATGCTTGCAAAGCTCGGAGTACCGATAATAGCATCGGATACGGGGCTTAACTACGGAAGGACGGTATCTTTCAATGCGGCGGACGGCTCGCTTGAGATAATGTCCAGTCTTAAGGGAAACAAGACGATATAAAGATATATCAACACATCACACAGGGAGGTGCACTGATGGAAAGAACCGAAAGGCAGAAGATGGCTGACGCTTCTATGTCAGAGCTTATAGAACTGGAAAAGGCATCAAATACATCACTTGAAGGCATCGAGCTGAACAACGGCGGAACTATGCAACGCCCGCAGGGAACAAATCCGCTGCTTAATGTTGATGCATCCGCTAAGGTCGTTGTAAGCGACAACAAGCTTGAAGCCAATATGTGCGTGTTTTCACCTCAGTTTTCGGGCAAAGATATCACGGTGGAAGCTATGCGTCAGGCGCTCAAGGACGAGCGTGTCGTATACGGAATAGATGAAGAGCTGCTTATAGAGATAGCCGAGAACAAGCTGTATGATAAAATTTTCACAGTGGCAAGCGGCTATGCGGCGATAGACGGCGAGAACGGCAGAGTGAACAATCTTTTTGATACGGATAAGAAGCTTGTGCCGAGAAAGCTTGAGGACGGAAGTGTCGACTACCGTGATCTGGGTCTTATCGTAAATGTCAAGATGAACGACCTTATATGTGAGATCACGCCCGAAACACAGGGAGAAGAGGGAATGAACGTCTACGGTCAGGTGATAGCTCCGCGCCCGGGCAGACCTCCGCTGATACCTCAGGGTGCGAATACGGTGCTTTCTGCCGACGGGACAAAGCTTTTTGCCGCTGACAGCGGAAACCTTGTCTATAAGGGCGGAAGATTCAATGTTGAAACCACGTTCCAGATCTCATCGGACATAGATGTAAAGACAGGCAACATAGATTTCCTTGGCGATGTTGTGATCAAGGGCAGCGTACAGGAGGGCTATACTGTCACAGCGGGAAAATCCATAACAGTATTGGGTATGGTAACAGGTGCGACATTGACCGCTCAGGGCGACATAACCGTTAAGAACGGTGTATTTGCAAGTACTGTGCAGTCGCAATACGGTAATATAAATATTGCAATCGGAGAAAACGATACCATAACGACCAGAGGTAATCTTACAAGCACATCGCTTGTCGGCTGTCGCATAAAGATAGAGGGCGACCTTGACTGCACCAAGAGCCCCGGCGCACTTGTCGGCGGCGATTGCAGCGTTATGGGCAAATTTGCGGTGGCGCAGCTCGGACACAAGAGCTATACGCCCACTGTAGTATCTGTGGGAAGTACCACGAACCTCCTGCTTGAAATGGACTCGCTGGAAAAGCAGTGTACCGCTATCGATGAATATATCGAAAAGATCAACACGTCCATAGAATTTTTACAGGGAAAAAAGCGTAACGGCGAAAAGCTTGACGCAGAAAAAGAAGCTTACATTTCTTCTGCCATAAGGCTTAAGGTCCAGAAGGGTATGGACAAAAAGCCGCTGAGAGCAAGAATAGAAGAAATACAAAGAATAATCAACGCAAAGGAAACGCTGTCGGTAAGGGTGACGAAGTGCGTTTATCCCAATGTAAGGATAAATCTGAACAGCTTTACAACTACCACATCGGCGGAGTACGGCAAGTGCAACATAGTCTGCGGACCGAACGATATCGAATTCAAATAAGGCGGCAGGCATAGGGAAAGGCATATTCTATGACGGCAACGGTTAAAAGCAGGTATATGACGATTTTTAAACAGATCACGGCGTTTATATGCGGATTGCTTTGTATGGTTGCCGTTTGCTGTTTTTTCGGAACAAACGCCGATGCGGCGGCTGTATCGTCATGTACGGTTTCGGGGATCACGGCAAAGACTTATACAGGAAGTGCGGTAAAGCAGAACCCGACAGTAAAGTATAAGAACAAGGTGCTCAGAAACGGCATCGACTACACCGTAAGTTATCAAAATAATAAAAATGCGGGAACGGCGTATGTTATAATCAAGGGCAAGGGAAGTTACAGCGGAACGATTAAAAAATCGTTCAAAATCCAGCCTGCGGTCATATATAACAGGTGTTCGTTCTATAAGGTAGCAACGCAGTACTATACCGGATCACAGCTGAAACCGGTACCGCTTATCAAGAACGGCTCGACAGTTCTGAAAAACGGGGTCGATTTTACTCTGACATATGAAAAAAATGTCAACAAAGGAACGGCAACGGTAAATATCAAGGGTAAGGGCAACTATAAAGGCAGCTGCTATCTGAATTTCAAGATAGTCGCAAGACCGGTTTCTATGCTGAATATAAGCGTCCCGGCGGTGACTTACACAGGAAAGGCATTGAAGCCTGCCGTTACCGTAAAATACGGCAACAAGACATATAAGAACGGAACGGACTATACGCTTACATACAAGAATAACACTAAAGTCGGAACGGCGACAGTAGTTGTTACAGGCAAAGGAAAGCTTCTGACCGGGTCAAAGAGAGTTACGTTTAAGATAAACCCCAAACCGATATCGAAAGCAACGATCGCATATAAGACTTCTCTGACATATAACGGTACAGCGCTGAGTCCCGCAGTTACAGTGAAGTACGGAAAAGCAACGCTTAAGAAGAATACGGACTACACTGTATCGTATTCAAATAACAAAAATGCGGGAACGGCTACAATAACCGTCAAAGGCAAAGGTATCTACGGCGGAAGCGTAAAAAAGACTTTCAGGATAACAAGAAAAGCGATACCTGCCTCGGCTGTTTCAAATATAAGTGTAAAAAGCTTTACCGGGGCGGCGATAAAGCCGGTGCCTGTTGTAAAGATCGGAGCAAAAACGCTTAAAAACGGAACGGATTTTACATTGAGCTATAAGAATAATACCGCACTTGGTACGGCAACGGTTGTGCTTACCGGCAAGGGCAATTATTCGGGCACTGTAACAAAAAGATTTAAAATTACCGCAAGAGCTGTAAGCGGCGTAAAAATAACAGCTGCGGGAGCAAGCTACACCGGGGCACAGGTGAAGTCTGCGGTGACGGTAAGCTACGGCACTTATAAGTTTAAAAACGGTACGGACTATACCCTTTCCTATAAAAATAACACGGAGGTCGGCACGGCAAGTGTTACCGTAACAGGCAAAAATCATCTGAGCGGCAGCAAAACCGTGACATTCAAGATATCAAAGGCTGATATCAGGAAAGCAAATACAGTTATCGGGAATGCGATATTTACAGGACAGGAAGTAAAGCCGGCATTGACGGTAAAAACAGGCAGACTGCGGCTTATAGAAGGAACTGATTATACTGTTTCGTATCTGAACAATATAAATGCAGGTAACGCACAGCTGACGCTGACTGGTAAGGGAAAGTTCGAGGGCGCTATAACTAAGGCGTTCATCATTTCCAAAGCCGATATTGCTGATGCTCAGCTTAATGTGAAAGGTGTATATTCGCCTGCAGGTACAATATTTACTGTCAGCGGAAAGTACGGCGAGTATGAGCTTAAGACGGGTGACAGCGAAGTAACCGATACTGACCTGCTCCCCAGTGAACATAAGGTCGCTGTAAACGGTGCAGGTAACTTTACAGGCAGTGTTACAACCGACTGCGTGGTCGAAAAGGCTGACATATCTGCGGCAAAGGCAACATTATCGCTTTCAACGAGCGGCAAGGGCTATACGGTAACCGTAAAATATGACGGTATACTGCTAGCGCAGGATACAGATTATAAGGTCGATATCGATGAGTCGGCGGGCAATGTTTCGGCAGTAGTGACAGGCGCAGGCAATTATAACGGAACACTGAAAATAACCGAGATCAGCGGTGCGCTTGAATTGTTTGAAAATGCAACGGTAAGTGTAGATGATGTAACATACAGCGGCGGCGCTCAGCTCCCCGCAACTACTGTAGCAATAGGTTCTTCCACACTCAAAGCGGGAACGGACTATATCCTCAGTGCGTACAACAATATAAATGCCGGAACGGCAACCGCAGTGATAACAGGCATAGGAAGCTTTGAGGGTGCAGAGATCAAGGCTTCGTTCAAGGTACTGCCTGCCGCTATATCTTCTGCAAGGATAACCTGCGCAGATCAGCAGTATACAAGCAATACGCTTACTCCTGTTCCGACTGTTACATATAACGGAAAAACGCTTGCTAAGGACACCGACTACACTGTTTCGGGCTATAAGAACAATGTTAACGCCGGCACTGCTTCCTTTACCGTTACAGGTAAAGGGAACTTCACCGGAACAGTAACGGGCAAGTTCAGAATAGTTAAAAAGAACAGCATGGAGGCACTTGTGCAAAAGCGTCTTGACGAGATGATGGAAGGCAAGTGGGACAGGAAGATAAACGACTTTTGGCACAGCTATCAGCTCGGCAAATATTATAACACCCTGCTGACTTCGCCCTGTACCTGCCACAGCTTCTGTGAAACAGGAAATGAAACGGGCTGTACCTGTCTTATCGGAAGAAGTAATGTGCTCGGAAATCAGGGCATACAGTGTGCGGGATTTACGATAGAAGTGTTTGAATATCTGTTTGGCAAGACGAACGGCTATAAAGAAAATACTCTTACGATAAAGAACCGCTCGGACGGAAACTGGACGGAAGCGGCACTGAAAAAGTGGATGACGGATACGTTCCGCCCCGGCGACTATCTGGCATATGATAACATAATGTACGGATATCCGCACTATGTCACGATATACTCTGTCGATACGGACGGTATATGGGTATATGAGGCGAACTACGGCGGCAGATGTAAGATAAACTTCCGCAAGTTCACGTTCAAGGAGATATACGAGCAGACAGACGGGCTCTGGCACAGAACGCCGGATAATTATGAGCTGTCGGAGTATTGATAAGGGTCAAAAGCTTATATGTTAAGAACCGCACGGGAATACCGCGCGGTTCTTTTGTCAAAATACTCATTGACATTTACGTTATCGGTAAGATAATATAATGTAATATATTGGCAACTACGCCGAAAACAGTTTTCATACTGATAAGGTGTTAATAACTTCGTGAGTGCATCGGTGAAACGGCGCTGTCACCGAAATTTCGAAAGGTGAAATATCCTGAGAATACACACAGCTTTATGCATAACTTTTACGGTTGATAGTTGACAAATAAAAAGTGCAGTGAATGGTTATAGGATAGTATAACGGGAGGGGCAAGCCGCCTCCCCTACGGGAATTTGGAAATGATAGTAGCTGTATCAAATTGTTAGAGCGGATAAAAAACAATTTTTGTGCTTTTAAGGTGTTAATAATTTCGTTAGTGTATCGGTGCAACTGCACTGTCACCGAAATTTCCAAAAAACGCACTATCCCGAGATATCTGTACAGCCCCCCGGGTCGAACAGAGCGGAGCGTCCCGCTTATGACGGGATTTGAAACGCAATCGTTTGTGTGTCTTATAGCCAACACCCCTTTATGGCAGAAGAGATGAGGAGTCAGGAAAGAGGGAGAGTGAGGGAGAAAACCTAAGGGGAGAGGGGAAAGCGCCTTTGGAGCGCCTTCCTCTCTTCCCTTGGGTTGTCTTCCTCACACATAGCAGCAACGTTATTAAACAGAATAGCGAACCCGAGAAGTGCTGTCTTACAAAGAGAACTATCGGAAGCCTGCTATCAGAGTATAAGCATCGAACAATATAACAGAAGCATACACCTCGAATATCTTTAACATTTAATTCCCCCATATCCGTATAAGTCGGAAAAACAGCGGGAATAATAACATTCCCTCATCTTTTTGTAGTCAAACCACTATTATTCGCTCATAAAAATGTAACCATACGCCGATTATTCGCTCATTTTTTGTGACGAAACGACAAAAGTTCGCTCATAAAAGTGTGAGGAGAGGTTGACTTTTCGCTTAACAATGCGGCTTTATGGGTAGAATAAAAATATATTAAAAATTTTCAAAAAACCTATTGACAAAACCTATCTGATTAGTGTATAATACAAACATACCAAACAGATAGGTTTTGAGGGTAAGAAAACCTGTCCAAGTGTGAATAAAAGAAAGGAGGCACATTTGATGAGTATCGTCGTAAGAGCCTTACGGCACAATTTCAGGAACGGACGAATGTGCCGCTGTATAGCATAAGTAAAGTGCTTAAAGCACACCCCGGAAAACAAAACTAAAATAAGAATTTGACAGGCTATAAGCCGACTGAAAGAAAGAGGTATTTACAATGAGCTATACATATGATAACAACTACAGATTTGAGACGATCCAGCTTCACGCAGGTCAGGAAACTCCCGATCCCGCATCAGACGCAAGAGCAGTTCCGATATATCAGACAACATCATACGTTTTCAAGAACAGCGCACACGCTGCCGCACGTTTCGGTCTTGCTGATGCAGGCAATATATACGGCAGACTTACAAACTCAACACAGGGTGCTTTTGAAACAAGAATTGCCGCTCTTGAGGGCGGTGTTGCCGCACTTGCTACAGCATCGGGTGCAGCCGCTATAACATACGCTATTCAGGCGCTCGCTTATAAGGGTGAGCACATAGTAGCACAGAAGACGATCTACGGCGGCAGCTACAACCTGCTTGCACACACACTTCCCCAGTACGGTATCAGCACTACATTTGTAGATGCGCACAACCTTGAAGAAGTTGAGAACGCAATTCAGGATAACACAAAGGCTATCTACCTTGAAACACTCGGCAACCCCAACAGCGATATCCCCGACATTGACGCTATCGCAGAGATCGCTCACAAGCACGGACTTCCGCTCGTAATAGACAACACATTCGGTACTCCTTACCTTATCCGTCCTATAGAGCACGGTGCGGACGTTGTAGTACACTCGGCAACAAAGTTCATCGGCGGTCACGGCACAACGCTCGGCGGTGTTATTGTTGACTCGGGTAAGTTTGACTGGAAGAAGAGCGGCAAGTACGCTCCCATCGCAGAACCCAACCCCAGCTATCACGGCGTATCCTTTGTAGATGCTGTAGGTCCTGCCGCATTCGTAACATATATAAGAGCTATTCTTCTGCGTGATACAGGCGCTACAATTTCACCGTTCAACGCTTTCCTGCTTTTACAGGGCACAGAAACACTCTCGTTAAGACTTGACCGCCATATTGAGAACACAAAGAAGGTTGTAGAGTTCCTTGCTAACCACCCAAAGGTTGAAAAGGTAAACCATCCTTCTCTGCCCGACCACCCCGATCACGCTCTATATACAAAGTACTTCAAAAACGGCGGTGCTTCTATCTTCACGTTCAATATCAAGGGCGGTCAGGAAGAAGCTCATAAGTTCATCGACAGCTTACAGATATTCTCACTGCTCGCAAACGTTGCAGATGTAAAGAGCCTTGTAATTCACCCCGCTACAACAACTCACTCACAGCTGACAGATGAAGAGCTTGCCGACCAGGGTATAGGCAGAAACACTATCCGTCTTTCGATCGGCACGGAGCACATCGACGATATAATCGCCGACCTCTCACAGGCTTTCGATAAGGTATAAGCGGCGTGCCGCCGCTCCCAATTCCGCCTTTGATACAGTTTCTGCTATGCTTAGCATGGCGAAACGGCGGGATCAAAGAAATCAAGATTTACAATGATTTGATATGGCAAAATCGTTCCTCCCCAGATTAACCTTTCAATTCAATTAAAGTGGCGCATTGCCACCCGCCGGTAACGGAGGCAAAGCTTATTGCCGACCCCCGCAACGGCGAACTTGAAGCGGCTCACAGCCGCACTCTCCTAGATTATGTGATATTCCGAATAACGAGCCGACAGCTGAAAGCTGTCGGCTTTCGTTGGTATTCAGAAAGGACTAAAATGAACAATAAGGCAGTAATTGCAATGAGCGGCGGCGTTGATTCAAGCGTGGCGGCTTACCTTATGAAACAGCGCGGGTCTGATTGCATCGGTGTTACAATGAAGCTGTTTGCAAATGAGGACATAGGCGTGTCGAGAGAGCATAGCTGCTGCTCGCTTGACGATGTCGAGGACGCAAGGAGCGTTGCGTATTCGCTTGATATGCCGTACTATGTTTTCAACTTCTCAGACAGGTTTGAAACCGATGTGATAGACCGCTTTATACACGCTTATGAGAACGGCATAACACCAAATCCCTGCATAGACTGCAACAGGTATCTGAAGTTCGACAAGCTTTATATGAGAGCCAAGGAGCTTGACCGCGACTATGTGGTAACGGGTCATTACGCAAGGGTCGAAAAGGGCGGAAACGGCAGATATCTGCTTAAAAAGGCGCTTGATGATACCAAGGATCAGAGCTATGTATTGTACTGCCTTACACAGGAACAGCTCAGCCACACCATATTTCCGCTCGGAGAGATGAGAAAATCGCAGGCGAGAGAAATTGCCGAGGCTCAGGGCTTTATAAATGCGCGGAAAGCCGACAGTCAGGATATATGCTTTGTTCAGAATGGCAGCTATGCCGACTTTATAGAGCAGTACACAGGCAAGAATTATCCGGACGGCGATTTTCTCGACACAGAGGGTAACGTTATCGGCAGGCACAAGGGCGTGATAAGGTACACTGTAGGTCAGCGTAAGGGGCTGGGCATTTCCGCACCCGAACCGCTGTATGTAAAGGCAGTGGACCCTGTAAGCAACACCGTAACGCTATCATATAACGACGGACTGTACAGCAGTGTGGTTAAGGCGGGGGATATCAATCTTATTTCCGTGCCGGAGATAAAAGGTGAAATGCGTGTTAAGGCTAAGGTACGCTACCGCCACACCGAGCAGTGGGCTACCGTTACGCAAAACGGTGATACTCTCACGGCGGTTTTTGATGAGCCGCAAAGAGCGGTCACCTGCGGTCAGGCGTTGGTGCTGTATGACGGCGATATCGTGGTCGGCGGGGGAACGATAATTGAGGTGCAATAAATGCTTGCTTCTTACACAAGGTGCAGAAAGCCATTGACTTATCGTTTATAAAAGATATATGGCTTTTTGACATGCTCAAACTGCCGTTTTACAAATTATCTGTTTTTTTAGGCTGAAATCCCGCCGAAAAATAAACTTTAGCGTAAAACTGCCGATAGAATATATGTAGAAGAATTTTATAGGCATATTTTGCCCGAAGGGAGCTGAAAATAAATGGAAATAAAGAACATCAGCGGAGTTGTAAATATATACAACAAGGTAAAATTGAACAGCGGTAAAACAAAGGTCGCTCCCGCAGAAAAGAAGACAGATAAGATAGAATTCAATTTCGCTCGCAGTGTAGAAGCCGCAAAGGCAGACCTTGCATCAGCGGTGGCTGAAAACGCTTCGGCAGAGCGTATTGCCGCACTCAGTGAAAGTGTTGCGGGAGGCAGTTATGAGGTAAGTCCGGATATGATCGCGGACTCGATATTGATGTTCTGATAAAACGCAACAGAAAGGACCGATACCGATGACGACAGAAACAGCCGATAGGATTATCGGATTTCTTGAAAAATACAACGGCGCATATCGTGATATGGTAGCATTTCTTACCGAAAAGCAGGCGAAGGTCATGGCGGACGATCTGCTGTGGCTTCTCGATTCGGTCGAGAACGAGCAAGCGCTGGTTATGAAAATACAGTCGGAGGAAGCCGCGCGTACAGCGCTTTTTGAGGAACTGGGTCTTGGCGAAGCAAAAGCAAAGCAGCTTATCGAGGACGCTCCCGACGAAAGAAAATCAAAGCTTACCTTGCTTTATGACGAGCTTACGGGATATGTGGCACGGATAAAGCAGTTAAACAGCATTATCGTTGAAACGGTAGAAAAGAAACTGTCAGTTCAGGAGGAACTGATGCGGAAGACAGGGATGACACTTACAGAAACCTATAACGGCTACGGTGCTAAAATAAAACACACCTCAGCGCCGAAGGGATTTCTCGGTAACATATAATTTCGGAGGATAAATGAGAGCTTCATTTTTAGGATTAGAGATCCAGAAAAGATCGGTACAGATGGCGCAGAAGGCGCTCGATGTGACCGGAAATAACCTGTCGAACCGTGACACGGTAGGCTATACAAGACAGCGACTCGATGTATATTCCAGCTATATGAATATGAACGGGATATACACCACAAAGCTTGCCCGTCTGGGACTTTCGAGCCAGGGCGTATTTGCAAGCGGCGTAAGTCAGACCAGAGATGATTATCTTGACAAGCGTTACAGGGACAACAGCTGCTATGTTGCCGAGTATAACCAGCAGGCATCTATAATGAGCGAGATCGAAACTGCGCTGACAAACTTCTCCGATACATACGAGAATGTCGGTATGGCATATCAGTTTGACCAGTTCAAATCCGCTCTGCGTAAATATGCGGAGGACAGTGCCGACAGAGAGGAGCTTGCAAGCGTTGTAAGAAACCAGGCATACAATATATGCAAGCTGTTCACTCAGCAGAGTATGGATCTTAAAAACCTTGAAAATCAGACCTTATACGACCTGCACTCCACACTTGAAGATGCAAACCGTATAATAGACGAAATAGTCGAATACAACAAGCAGATAGTAAACGAGTATGCGATAACAGGCGCAGACCTTATATATAACGGCTTATCCGTTACAGGCGGCTACGGACCTAATGAAATGCTTGATGCAAGAAACAACCTTATCGACCAGCTCAGCGAGTTCGGCGACATTCATGTTGAAGATAACTTTGACGGTTCGGTAAAGATCACAATGGGCGGTCTGATGATCGTTGACGGTCAGAAGAGCAACCGTTTTGTAACAGGTAAGGATTTTGAAGCGTACAGCGCTAAGTATGAAGAAAACGGTGCGGCGGTGCTGAAGCTGACCGATGGCAACAATATGGTGCTTGAAAGCGGCTCTATAAAGGCTTATACCGATATGATAAACGGCAACGGCACATATGCATCGGGTAAGCAGACCACCGACTACGGCATTAAATATTATCAATCGGCTGTAGACGAATTTGCAAAGCAATTTGCAGGGCTTATGAACAAGCTCAACGGCGGCGATGAGTCGGACGACAGACTTATGTTCACAAGTGCCGACGGCTCACCGATAACCGCAGGGAATATAAGAATATCAGACGCTTGGCTGAAGGACGCTACGATGATAGCGAAGATATACAACGAAAAGACAGGCGCTTATGATTACCCCGTAAATCTTGACGGTAATGCGGTAAACAAGCTACTGCTCGGAATGGACGACAGTGTTCAGATAGGCAAGGGCGACTACGAAGGCTCAAGCTACGACTTTATACTCTTCCTCAACAACCGTCTTGCTCAGAATATCGAATTTGCGGAAAAGCAGTGCGATATGTACACCGAAACATCGACCTCGCTTCTTGACAGCAGAGATGCGATAATGGGCGTTTCCGAAACAGAAGAGGGCGTTAATATGCTGAACTATTCCAAGTGGTTCAACGCTTCCTCAAGAATGCTGACAACGCTTGATGAGGCACTTGATACTATAATAGAAAAAATGGGACTTGTCGGCAGATAAGCGGAAAGGATAATTTGATATGAGAATAACACAGAGCATGACCAACAGACGCTATATGTCACAGCTTAATGCCGCTCTCGAAAGAAAAAACGCCTCCGAGCGAAAGATACATTCGACCAAGAGATACAACAGAGCGAGCGAGGATCCGATAAGCGCCGCAAAAGCGCTGAGAACAAGGAAGGCTATTTCAAATACAAACGATTATCTGGGCAACCTTGAAACCGCCGAACAGATATATAACGGTGCAGACAGTGTTCTGATGAATGTAAACGACATTCTGGACAACATAATCGAGAAAGTAACATATGCCGCAAACGGCACTCAGCATGATGAAGACGAGGAGATCCTCGCTCAGACTGTTGAAACTTTCGCAGATGAGATAGTAAGACTTTTCAATACCGATATAGCGGAAAGAAGAATTTTCGGAGGTGTAAACAATGACACCACCGTATTCAAGATTGAAAACGTCGGCGGCAAAAAGACTATCACCTACAACGGAGTTGATATAAACTCCATTGACGATCCCGATAAATTTCCCTACTCTGAGTCGAGCTTTACCGACATCGGTATCGGAATGGTGATAGACCCCGCAACAGGCAGGGTAGATCACCAGTCAGCACTGCCCGTAACCTTCAACGGCGCAAAGATAACAGGCTGCGGCAAGGATGATGAAGGCGACTCCAAGAATATAATCCAGATAACCCTTGATGCCGCACAGGCGGTAAGAGAAGGCGATAAAATAAAGGCTATGGACTATATCGACAAGCTGAGAGCGGCTCAGACAAGCGTCAGCGTTGCTCACGCCGATATAGGAAATAAGCAGGAGTATATCGAATACAATAAAAATCGCCTTACAAACAATATGGAAACTCTGCTTGAACAGCAGAACAACCTAGAAGGCACGGATATGGGCGCGGAAACGACCAACTGGAAAACGCTTGAAGCGATCTACAACGTTTCATTGCAGTTTGCATCATCTGTAATACCGATGAGCATATTCCAGTTTATTTCATAAATTATCGCTCTGAGTGAAAGAGTGAAAAATAATACGGGGAGGATGATACTATGAATCCGAATTTGCTTAAGATCACAAGCATACCGATAAGCATTGAGGTGAATGTCACAAACGGTACATTAAAAGCACCTGAGGACAAAGAGCCGCTCAAAATCGATATCAACCGCACACCCGGCGGATACACGATGAAGAGCAGACCCGCAAAGATAAATATCGATACTTATGCGGCACGTTCAAGTATGGGCTATGGCGAATACAATGCCGCCGACTTCAATCAGAAGGAAGCTGACAGAGGCTTTAAGATAGCCTATCAGGGAGTAGCAAGAATAGTGAGCGAGGGCGACCAGCTTGCAAGAGGTGTATCACCGTCAGAGATTGCCGCACAGCAGATGCGTGCGGGCGCAACCATAGAAACGGCTATAGATTTTCTGCCTAAGGGCGGAGCTGATGTATCCTTTGATAAGGGTACGCTCAGCATAAACTATACTCCCACCGATATAAATATCGACTGGGAAAACATAAATTCCTCCGTTGTCGAGTTTGTTCCCGGCAATATTGAGTTTATAGTAAAAGAACATCCCAGAGTGGAAATAGAATATGTGGGCGAGCCTATATACGTTCCGCCGAGTGCAAATCCGGCATACGTTCCGCCTAAAAAGCTCAACACCAAGGGCTGATAAATCAGAAATCTGAAAGGAAACGGTAAAGATCAATGGAGATAATGACCAGAGATTTCGGTAAAGTAAATGTAGACGAAAGCAAGATATTCAACTTCCCGTCAGGACTTTTTGCGTTTGAAGAATGCAGGCAGTTTGCTTTGCTCAGTCCGCTCGGTGAAAATGTATACCCTATGTGGCTGCAGTCTACCGAAAATGTTACACCGTGTTTTATCGTTTTCGACCCGGCTATTATAGACGGAGCTTATACGATAACGCTTAACAGCTCTGAAAAGAAACTGCTGAAGATAAACGACAACTCAAACGTCAGATGCTTATCCATAGCAGTCGTACCGGAGGACTACAAAAAGACTACGGTGAATATGAAATGCCCCATAGTTATAAACTCAGACGAAAATCTCGCCGCACAGGTCATACTCCCCGAAAAGTATGAGATACGTCTGCCGATATATATCGATAAGGGGGCAAAGTAATGCTTGTAGTAACACGAAAAACAGACGAAAGTCTTACGATATCCGACAACATTGAGATAACCGTTCTTGAAATAGGCAAGGACAGGGTGAAGATCGGCATCTCCGCACCGAAAGATGTGAGGATAATCCGAAATGAGCTGAGAGATGCACAGGATATGAATAAAGAATCATCGCAGGCACTGCCCAAGGCGGCAATGGAAGCCCTGCTCGGTATGAAGAAAGACTGAAAGGAAGAGATAAGATATGGCAACAACAAACAGCAGCAGCGTATTAAGATTCAGCGGTATGAACTCGGGACTTGATACCGAGTCTATCGTAAATGCTATGACGGCGGCTACAAAGCTGAAAATAACAAAGCAGAACCGTAAAGCGATAACACTCAAATGGAAACAGGAAGCATATCAGAATATAACAACAAAGCTCACAGACTTTCAGAACAAATATCTTGATATGCTCAATTCCAAGGTCAACCTTAAAAGCAAATCCACCTTTACAAAATACGGCGCAACGGTTTCCACTTTAAACGCAGACGGCATACTCAAAGAGGGTACTCCTGCCGGTGTATCGGTACGCTCAGGCACAAATGCAGTACCCGGTACATACAATGTAAAGGTGCTCCAGACCGCCACACAGGCTAAGTATCAGGGCAGTGCAATGGACGCAAGCTCGCTTGACTTATCACAGTACAATGATGCTTCACAGAACTACTCGTTCAATATAACGGTAGGCACGAAGTCAACTGTTATAAACTTCAACGGCGGCAGTGCCGACAGTGTACGCTCGCAGATAAACAGCCAGCTTAAAGACGCATACGGCGCATCAAACACAAGCGGTCAGGGTCTGGTTTATGTCAACGAGAGCGGTAAGCTCATATCCTCCGACAGGCAGGCGATGTCGCTTACAGGTGTTGCCAATATGTATGGTAACTTCACATTTGACTTAAGCGGAAATATCAACGCAGGCACAAACAAATTCAATATAACTGTCGGTGACGAAACAGTAAGCATTTCTTTTGACAGCTACACAGCCGATTATTTCAATCAGACAGACAGCACTACGCTCGGTGCTCAGAAAAGAGAGGAATATCAGAACCTTTATTTCGGCGAGCAGGCTGAAAAGCTGTATAACGCGGCTAAAGCTGACGGTTCTGTAGATTTTGATGCTTTAAGGACGCAGGCTTACGACAAAGCAAAGCAGGCGGATTACGACAAAAAGTTTGAAAGCGAAAAGACAAAAGCCATAGCCGAATATGACAAAGAGCTGAAAACCAACTATGACAACGGCATAGCAGACGGCTCTATAGCAGAAGGCACGAGCTTTGAGGACTGGAAGAAGACCCAGGCAGAATTTGACGAGAACGCTTTCAAGACAGCATTTGACGAGCAGTACGCAAAGGACTTTGACGAAACCGCATTCAAAGCGCAGTTCGACAAGGATTATGACGAGCTTTCCGCATATAAGGATACGCTTAATGCAGACGATTTCAAGCTGTCCAACGAGGACCTTGCCGCTTATGCAAACAAGCACGAGCTGAACAAGGCAATAGGAAAGGTTAAGCTGTCCGACGGTACGGGTCTTAACATAGACGAAAATGGCACTGTAACAGCCGCAAACGGCAAGAAGCTCTCTGTAGCCGCAGACCCCGCAACGCAGAACACGTTCGGTGCATCTACAGCCAGAAAGACTACAGCACAGGTCACAACAGCCACAACACTTAAGGATTTAGGCGTTGAGGACAGTGCGACCTTCACTATAAACGGCACAAAGTTCACATTCACATCGGATTATACAGTAGCAAAGATGATGAGCGAAATTAACGCCAGCAAGAACGCCGGCGCAACAATGACGTTCAGCACACTTACAAACAGCTTTGCTCTCAGCTCATCGGGTTATGGCACAGCCGCATCCATCGAATTTTCCGCAGATAACGGAAGTGCGGGCGCGGAGCTTCTCAGCACACTCGGTCTTACATCGGGTACGCTGACGCAGGGCCGCAACCTTCAGCTTGAAGTAAACGGTGAAACAATAGAAACCTCGTCAAACAGCTTCACTGCGGACGGCACGACAATGACCTTCACATCTGCCGCACAGGGTGCAGAGTTCTCTTACGAGGTAAAGAAGGACAACAGCAGTGCGATAGACGCTATAAAGTCATTCGTTGAAGATTACAATAAGATAATCGAAGAAGTATACGGTCAGCTTGACCAGAAGCCGAACTCCGACTACTACGCACTTACCGATGACGATATTGAGGATATGGATTTATCCGAAAAACAGCAGGAGAAGTGGGAAGAAAAGGCTAAGGAAGGTCTGCTTTACAACGACAGCACAGTATCGACAGTAATGCAGAAGATGCGTTCCGTTCTTTATTCTACGGTAAAGACAGCGGACGGTCAGACATTCAGCCTGTTCAGCATGGGTATTACTACAAGCGACGACTGGGGTGACCACGGCAAGCTTGAGCTGGACGAAACAAAGCTTGAAGCTGCATTTGAGCAGTATGCCGACCAGATAGCAGACCTGTTCGCAGGCACAACGGTCGATGAAAACGGCAACACCGTAAAGACGGGCATCATGCACAAGCTTGATGCTGTGCTTACAGGAGCTGTAAAGACAACAGGTGCAAGAAAAGACAAGGGTACACTTGTACAGCTTGCAGGCACAAAGACAGGCACTTCTGCAACGGATAACTCGATATACGATCAGTTGAAGAGTATTTCCACGCTTATCTCGTCGCTTGAAACAAGATATGAAAAGCAGCAGGACAGATACTGGAAACAGTTCTCAAATCTCGAAACAATGATGGGTTCGCTCAATAGCCAGACCAGCTATATCCAGCAGCTGATGCAGTTCTGATGACCCCGTAAAAATACACAGCGTAAGGAATACGATATGAATAACGCATTTTCTGCATATAAAAAGCAATCGGTCACTACTCTCACCCCAGGCGAGATAGTGGTAAGGCTGTATCAGGAGGCTGAGCGTCAGCTCAACAGAGCGTCCTACTATATTCCCTTAAAGAACTACGAAGAAACCAACAAGGCGCTTATAAAGGCGCAGGACGTGATAAACGCCCTGCGTTCCTGCCTTGATATGAAAATACCCGTATCTAAAAATCTTGACTCGCTGTATGAATATTTCAACCGTGAGATCGTTGAAGCAAACGTGAAAAAGGATAAGGCTAAGGTAGATGCTCTTCTGCCTATGATAGCCGAACTGCGTGAAGCTTTTACGGAGATAAACAGCATGAGCAAAGAACAGATGGAAGCGCAGGAAAAGTCGGCACAGCCCGCTATGCAGGAACAGGCATAAAATACACGGTGTTTAAACCCCACCGGAAAGGAATCCGATATAATGAAAAAGGCAGATGCACAAACACTGCTTACGCTCATGGACGAGCTGACGGAGCTTATGACCGAGTATGACCGTCGTACTGACCGTATGGTCACAAACGACCTTGAAGTCATTCAGCAGGTGCTTTTATCCCGTAATGAGCTTATGGATAAAATGCGTCAGGTAAAGCAATCTATAATGGATGTAGCAAACGCACAGGTTCCTGCCGAGCGCGAGCTTATCCGCAATATACTGAACAACAAGCCCGTTACAGACAGTCTTTCATATGAATTAAGGCAGTTGCAATCCAAGATGCGCCACCTTCACGATATTAAAAGCGAAATTGAAGTCAAGGATAAAAAGGTTACCGCGGTAGTCCGTCAGAACTACGAGGACGTAAAGGCAGAGCTTGAGTCGCTCAAGGTCGATAAAAAGAAGATAGATTACTACAGCAGCGTAAAGCTCGGCGGCAAAGGAAAAACCTTCGACTCCAACTACTAGCGGCGGGTCGCCGCTGACAATTCGCCGTTGCGGGTGTGACCCGCTACAAATTCGCCGTTCCGGCAGTTGGAGAGTAGCGTAAGTTGCGTTACCGGCGAGCGCCTACGGCGTACCCTGTTGACGTTAGTACATATTCAAGCATAATTAAAAGGATACTGCAACGAATACGGTTTGCGGTATCCTTTTTTGCGGGTGTGAGCTGTTGCGGGTGTGACCCGCCGCAAATTCGCCGTTGCGGCAGTTGGAGAGTAGCGTAAGTTGCGTTACCGGCGAGCGCCTACGGCGTACCC
>ENA-UONV01000159-UONV01000159.1-human-gut-metagenome-genome-assembly--contig:-CS4-NODE-159-length-93872-cov-7.868947_pt1 | contig 93872 bp, 80 predicted proteins | sample MGYA00242461_ERZ724008 | MGnify/ENA metagenome assembly ERZ724008 | reverse complement strand
TCAGTCGGTAGAGCACTTCACTCGTAATGAAGGGGTCGAGGGTTCAAGTCCCTTTCGAAGCTTACCAAAAAGAAGATGTGAGGTGTGATGCCTCACATTTTTTTTATTTATTTTTACGTATTCTTTATAAAAGTTTTTGAGCGATGTAATTTTATTCTTGGTGTGAATCCGTTATAATGTTAATTGTGTGTTTGTAGGAAATGTCCGTAAACAGGAAAAAGTATTTGGATAGGAGAATGTTAACATTATGGATAGAAAGGAAACGGAGATTAAAGAGCGAGTATATGAGTGGTTGAATACGACAGCACTTTGGCAGAAGATTCTTTGTTTTTTACAGATTATTTTATCCGCAGTTATCCTAGTGTTTGCCTTTATGGGGTTAAATGATATCGTACCGATCTTCACGACGAATGCAGTAGATTTGGTTTTGCTGGCAGTATTGTTTGTAATCAGTGGTGTTCGACTTTTCCCGGAGAAAAAACTGTGTACTTATATTTATTTTGGCGTCGCTGTACTGATGCTTGGTATTTTGGCAGTTGGTTTTATGTTATGACGTAATTCGTTGTAGTAAATTCTGTTGAGAAAACTTGACAATTTGTATAAGATAGGATAAAATACTGATATCTCATGTAATTGAGTAAAAATTTGAAATTAATATTACCCCGCAAAAAGATAAGGCGGGCGAGAAAAAAGGAGAAATAGTCATGTTAGAAAAAATGCAGGAACTTATCGCAGATCAGTTGAGCGTTGATGCAGACAGCATCACAGAAGCATCTTCTTTCAAAGATGATTTGGGAGCAGATTCATTGGATCTTTATGAATTGATCATGGCTCTTGAAGAAGAGTATGATGTTGAGATTCCTACAGATGATTTGGAAAGCATTAATACTGTAGGCGATGTAATTAACTTCTTGAAAGAAAAAGGTGTAGAATAATTACATCCAAAATACTGTGACTAACAAATGTGAATGGTGTGGTTGCCAGTTTTGTCAGAGGACAGAATTGTCAGCCACCATTTCAAAATATGGGCTTATTTTGACACCATCAGCGAAAGAAAAGGCTCCTGGTGTTTAAGTTGTGTTATTTTGTTATCATTACATGGAATGGAGGAAAAGATGGGTAAGATTGCATTTGTATTTCCGGGACAAGGTGCCCAGAAAGTTGGTATGGGAAAAGAGTTTTATGAGACTTCTCCGATTGCAAAAGAGATTTTTGATAAGGCAAGTGAAGCTGTTGAACTGGACCTGAAAGCATTGTGCTTTGAGGAAAATGACGACATTAATATTACAGAATATACACAGGTTGCGCTTCTTACAACAAGCGTGGCTATCATGGAAGTGCTGAAAGACCGTGGGATTAAACCGGACGTAGCAGCAGGCCTCAGTCTGGGCGAATATTGTGCCCTGGTAGCAGCAAATTCGATGAATTATATCGACGCGGCAAAAGCTGTCCGTAAGCGAGGTATTTATATGCAGGAAGAAGTTCCTGCCGGTGTAGGCGGTATGGCTGCGATCATGGGACTTGAGAGTACAGAGATTGAAAAAGCAATCGCGGATATTCCACAGGTTCAGGTGGCAAATTACAATTGTCCGGGACAGATTGTTATTTCAGGAAAGAAAGAATCTGTAGAGCAGGGCGCAGAAAAATGTAAAGAGGCAGGTGCGAGACGTGCTGTTATGCTTAATGTAAGCGGTCCGTTTCATTCTGACCTTTTAAAAGGCGCAGGAGAGAAACTCGAAAAAGTTTTGGATACGATTGAAATCAATGAGCCGCAGATTCCATATGTGGCAAATGTAAATGCTTCTTACATAACGAAACAAGAAGACATCAAGCCATTGCTTGTAAAACAGGTATCTTCTTCTGTCCGCTGGCAGCAGTCCGTGGAAACCATGGTAGAAGATGGCGTCGACACATTTGTTGAATTGGGACCTGGCAGAACACTTGCCGGTTTTAATAAAAAAATTGGAAAAGCCATTGGAAAAGAATTGACGACTTACAGCGTCGGAACAATGGAAGAATTAGAAGCAGTTGTAGCAGCACTTAGTTAAGAAAGGAAACCTTATGTTATTAGAAAATAAGATTGCCGTAGTGACCGGAGCCGGACGAGGAATTGGACGAGGAATCGCTCTTGCATTGGCAAGAGAGGGTGCGATGGTTGTTGTAAATTACAATGGCTCGAAAGAACGTGCAGAAGAAGTAGTCCGCACGATTGAAGAAGCTGGCGGAAAAGCGGCAGCGATTCAGTGCAACATTAGTGATTTTGAGGCGGCAAAGGAATTTTTTGCCAATGTGGTAAAAGAATACGGTAAGATCGATATCCTTGTCAACAATGCCGGAATCACAAAAGACAATTTGATGATGAAAATGTCAGAAGAGGAGTTCCAGAGTGTTATTCAGACAAATCTCGCTGGTACATTCCATGGGGTAAAATTTGTTACCCGCCCAATGATGAAACAGAGACAGGGACGTATTATCAACATTGCTTCCGTATCGGGAGTGATCGGAAATATGGGACAGGCAAACTATTCTGCTTCCAAGGCCGGAGTGATTGGGCTTACCAAGGCAGCAGCCAAAGAATTAGCATCCCGTAACATTACGGTAAATGCAGTAGCACCGGGATTTGTAGCGACAGAAATGACAGATGTTCTTTCGGATTCCGTGAAAGAGGCAGCTGTAGCGACGATTCCATTGGGACGTTTTGGAGAAGTAGAGGACATTGCAGAAACCGTTGTCTTTTTGGCATCGGATAAAGCCAAATACATCACCGGCCAGGTAATCTGTGTCGATGGCGGCATCGCGATCTAAAATTATTCTAGGAGGATTATTTCATGAGTAGAAGAGTAGTCATCACGGGAATGGGAGCTATCACTCCGATTGGAAATACCGTGGACGAATTTTGGAGTAACATTAAAAAAGGCGTTGTGGGAATCGGACCGATCACGCAGATCGATACGACGGATTATAAAGCAAAGCTGGCAGCAGAAGTAAAGGATTTTGATCCGAAGGAACATATGGATCCAAAGTCAGCTCGTCGTATGGAACGTTTTGCACAGTTTGCTGTGGCAGCTTCCAAACAGGCACTGGAAGACAGCAAATTGGATCTCGAAAAAGAAGATCCGTTTATGGTCGGTGTCAGCGTAGGCTGTGGTATCGGAAGTCTTCAGTGTATGGAGCGTGAGTATAAGAAACTGCTTGACAAGGGACCAAGTCGTGTATCTCCTTTGATGATTCCTATGCTGATCTCCAACATTGCAGCAGGAAATGTAGCAATCCAGCTGGGATTAAAAGGTAAAAATATCAATATCGTAACCGCATGTGCAACCGGAAATCACAATATTGGGGAAGCATTCCGTTCGATTCAGTATGGCGAAGCGGACGTTATGGTTGCCGGTGGTGCAGAAGCTGCAATCACCGAACTTGGCGTGGCAGGATTCACCAGCATGACAGCATTGTCATTGTCCACAGATCCGATGAAAGCTTCGATCCCATTTGACATCAACCGCAATGGTTTTGTTATGGGTGAAGGTGCCGGTATTCTTGTTATGGAAGAATTAGAGCACGCAAAGAAACGTGGAGCCAAGATTTATGCAGAGATCGTCGGATATGGTGCGACAAACGATGCTTATCATATCACGTCACCGGCAGAAGATGGAAGCGGAGCAGCAAAAGCCATCGAATTTGCGATGAAAGATGCCGGCGTAAAACCGGAAGAGATCGATTATATCAATGCACATGGAACCAGCACACATATGAATGATATGTTTGAGACAAGAGCAATCAAACTGGCTCTGGGCGAAGAGGCGGCTTATCATTGTAAAGTAAGTTCTACAAAATCCATGGTAGGACATCTTCTTGGTGCTGCCGGTGGTGTAGAATCGATCGCAAGTATCAAATCCATCATGGACAATTATGTACATGTCAATGCCGGATTGACAGATCCGGATCCGGAATGTGATCTTGACTGTGTCAAAGATCAAGGAATTGATATGGAAGTGAATACGGTTCTCAGTAATTCACTTGGATTTGGTGGACATAATGCATCTTTAATCTTTAAAAGTTTTAATGAATAATAATCTCAAAAAGCGCGGGAAGATAGGGTGTTGATAGGTTCCCGCGCTTTTAGGATAGAATTCCCACTTGTAAGTTATGAAAAAATATGTTATACAGATATGGAGGACAAAAATATGTTGCTAGATGTAAATGGTATTAAAGAGATTATACCGCATCGCTATCCTTTTTTGCTCGTTGACTGCATCGAAGAGATGGAACCGGGAGTAAAAGCTGTCGGGTACAAAAATGTAACTGTTAATGAACCGTTTTTCCAGGGACATTTTCCACAGCAGCCGGTGATGCCGGGAGTATTGATCGTGGAAGCATTGGCACAGGTAGGTGCAGTAGCAGTTCTCAGTCTGCCTGAAAATAAAGGAAAACTTGCCTTTTTCGGTGGAATCGATAAAGCAAAATTCCGCAAACAGGTAGTGCCGGGAGACCGCCTTCGCTTAGAGACTGAGATTATCAAATGCAAAGGTCCGATGGGTGTTGGAAAAGCAGTAGCGACGGTAGATGGCAAGGTTGCCTGTGAAGCAGAGATCAAATTTATGATTGGATAGCAGATGACAGGGGATAATAAAATAATACTGTCACGGGAAACAGAAACATGTTTTTTAGAAGAAAATATTATGGAGGCCTATGATGAAAGAATTTAAACAATGGGAAGGTTTTTCTGGAAGACTTTGGAAAGAAGGAATCGATGTACGTGACTTCATCCAAAAAAACTACAAACCTTATGATGGAGATGAGTCCTTTTTGGCAGGACCAACCGAAGCGACGGATAAGCTTTGGGGCAAATTGCAGGAACTTCAGAAGGAAGAGAGAAAAAAAGGTGGCGTTCTGGACATGGAGACAGAGGTTGTTTCCTCTTTGACTTCCTATGGCCCTGGATATATCAGCGAAGACTTAAAGAATTTGGAAAAAGTAGTTGGTCTTCAGACAGATAAGCCATTGAAACGTGCATTTATGCCTTATGGTGGTATCCGTATGGCAGAGCAGTCCTGCACAATGTACGGCTATCAGCCAAGCGAGAAATTGCATGAAATTTTTACAAAGTATCACAAAACACACAGTGACGCTGTCTTTGAAGTGTATACACCGGAGATGAAACGTATGCGTCACAATAAGATTTTGACCGGACTTCCGGATACTTACGGACGTGGACGTATCGTCGGCGATTACCGTCGTGTGGCATTGTATGGTATCGATGCCCTGATCGAAGAGAAAGAGAAAGATTTTGCCGGAAGCGAACGCCGCAGCATGCGCAGCAAAGATTATCGTATCCGTGAAGAGATCGCAGAGCAGATCAAATGTCTGAAAGGCATGAAAGAAATGGCTGCTTCTTATGGTTATGATATTTCCGAACCTGCGAAAGATGCAAGAGAAGCATTCCAGTGGCTGTATTTCGGATATCTTGCTGCCATCAAGACACAGAATGGTGCTGCAATGAGTGTTGGACGTGTTTCCACATTCCTTGATATTTATATTGAAAGAGACCTTGCCAATGGAACATTGACAGAGGTAGAGGCACAGGAACTGGTTGACCATATGACAATGAAATTCCGTATGGTTAAATTTGCTCGTATCGAGTCTTACAACCAGCTGTTCTCCGGAGACCCTGTATGGGCTACCGTAGACGTTGCCGGTATTGGTATGGACGGACGTTCTCAGGTAACAAAGACATGTTTCCGTTTCCTTCATACATTGGAAAACATGGGACCATCTCCGGAGCCAAACCTTACTGTATTGTATTCTTCTCATTTGCCGGAGGCATTTAAGAAATATGCATCTCACATTTCCATCGAGACAAGTTCCGTACAGTATGAAAATGATGATGTAATGCGTCCGGTATGGGGCGATGATTATTCGGTATGCTGCTGTGTATCTGCGACAGAGACAGGAAAAGAGATTCAGTTCTTCGGAGCTCGTGCAAACCTTGCAAAATGTCTCCTTTATGCGATCAACGGTGGTATCGATGAGAAAAACAAAGTACAGGTTGGACCGGAATATCGTCCGATCACAAGTGATGTACTTGACTATGATGAAGTCATGGATAAATACGACAAGATGATGACATGGCTTGCTCAGACGTATGTAGAGACATTGAACATGATTCACTACATGCATGATAAATATTATTATGAAGCATCCCAGATGGCATTGATCGATACGGATGTAAGACGTACTTTCGCAACAGGTATTGCAGGATTCTCTCATGTAGTAGATTCTCTTTCTGCAATCAAATATGCAAAAGTAAATGTAATCCGTGATGAAGATGGATTGGCTGTAGATTACAAAGTAGAGGGAGACTTCCCACGTTATGGTAACGATGATCCACGTGCAGACGAGATCGCTGTATGGCTTCTCCGCACATTCATGGACAAACTTCGTAACTGCCATACGTACCGTGATTCTGAGCCTACGACATCGATCCTTACGATCACATCCAACGTCGTTTACGGTAAAGCAACCGGTGCTCTTCCGGATGGAAGAAAAGCAGGTGAGCCATTGTCACCCGGTGCAAACCCGGCATACGGAGCAGAGCAGAACGGTCTTCTTGCTTCCTTGAACTCCGTTGCAAAACTTCCTTATGAAGAAGCTTTGGATGGTATCTCCAATACCCAGACCATCAATCCGGGAGCACTTGGAAATACACATGAAGAGCGCGTGAAGAACCTTGTTCAGGTAATGGATGGTTACTTTGATCAGGGAGCACATCACTTGAATGTCAATGTGTTTGGCAAAGAAAAATTGATCGATGCAATGGAGCATCCGGAAAAAGAAGAGTATGCAAACTTTACGATTCGTGTATCCGGTTATGCTGTAAAATTCATCGACTTGACAAGAGAGCAGCAGCTTGACGTTATCGCAAGAACCTGCCATGAAACATTATAAACAGCATTGGAGGTTTAACCGTGGAAGAAAGAATTGGCTATGTCCATTCTTTAGAAAGTTTCGGTTCTGCGGATGGACCGGGAGTACGGTATATCATTTTTTTGAGTGGCTGTAACATGCGTTGTCAGTTCTGCCACAATCCGGACACCTGGGACATCAAAGCAGGAAAAGAATACACGGCTTCTCAATTGTTAAAAACTGCAAACAGATACCGTCCTTACTGGGGAAGTGAGGGCGGTATTACTGTGAGCGGAGGAGAGCCGTTATTACAGATCGACTTTTTATTGGAATTATTTCAAAAAGCGAAGGAAATGGGCATTCATACGACCCTGGATACCAGTGGAAATCCCTTTACCACAGAAGAACCGTTTTATTCAAAATGGAAAGAACTGATGAAAGTAACGGATCTGGTCATGCTTGACATTAAGCATATTGATGAAGAACAGCACAAGATCCTGACGGGAAAAACCGGTAAAAATATACTGGAGATGGCAAGGCAGATGTCCGATCTGGGGCAGCCGATGTGGATCCGCCATGTATTGGTTCCGGAGCGTAATGATACCGATGAATATCTTCATCGTCTTGCAGATTTTATCAAGACATTGAAAACGGTAGAACGAGTAGAGGTTCTCCCGTATCATACGTTAGGTGTGTTTAAATGGGAAAATCTCGGAATCCCTTATAAATTAGAAGGAATTGATCCCCCGACCGCGGAGCGCGTGGAAAATGCGAAACGTATTTTGGGGGCAGAATAGAGAGGATAAAAACTCCCCCTGTGGCAAAAGACCATAGGGGGAATTTTTTAATAAGTAAATTTTTAAAAAAAAATATTGACCAACGGTCATTTTTGTGATACACTACTGGTAGTTCAAGAAATGACTACTAGTCATTTTTGATAATTAGTATCAAAAGGAGGTTGCCAGTAATGGTTAAGTTTGGAAAGTTTATTACAAAGCACAAATTATTCATTCTTATTCTTGGCGTGCTGCTTATCATCCCGTCGATGATCGGTATGGTCAAGACAAGAGTTAATTATGATGTACTTAGTTATCTGCCAGATTCCCTCGAGACAGTATCCGGTCAGGATATCATGGTAGACGAATTTGGTATGGGAGCATTTTCCATGGTTATCGTGGAAAATATGGATAACAAAGACGTAGTTGCTTTGAAAGAAAAATTGGAGAAAGTAGATCATGTTGAAAAAATCATATGGTATGATAGTGTAGCAGATATTTCACTGCCGACCGACATGCTTCCGAATGAATTAAAAGAGGCATTGTTCAATGGGGATGCGACGATGATGATCGCGTTGTTTGATAATACGACATCGTCCGAGGATACGATGCAGGCAGTCACAGATATGAGAAATATGGTAAAAGATCAGGCATTTATCAGTGGTATGTCAGGAATCGTTACCGATATTAAAAATCTGGTACAGGCAGAACTTCCGGTATATATCGTTATTGCAGGTATTCTTGCATTGATTGTATTGCTTATCACGATGGAATCACTCGTGACACCGGTATTGTTCCTTTTGTGTATCGGATTAGCCATCCTTTACAATATGGGAACCAATATCTTCCTGGGACAGATATCCTACATCACACAGGCGTTGACCGCAGTACTTCAGCTTGGAGTTACGATGGATTATTCCATCTTCCTTCTGGAAAGTTATCAGGCAAACAAAGTACGTTTTGACAATGACAAAGAACGTGCGATGGCACATGCGATCAGTAATACATTCAAATCCGTTGTCGGAAGTTCCATCACGACAGTGGCCGGATTTGCTGCATTGTGTTTTATGACATTTGCTTTGGGACGTGACCTTGGAATCGTTATGGCAAAAGGAGTTATCATCGGTGTTATCGTTTGTATCACCTTACTTCCTTCCTTGATCCTGTTCTTTGATAAATGGATCGATAAGACGACACATCGTGCCATCTTTCCGAATTTCCATAAAGCGAGTGCCTTTATTACAAGACATAGAGTCATTCCACTGCTTATTTTTGCGGTGTTGTTTATACCGGTATTTTATGGAAATAATCATGTAAAAGTATATTACAATCTGGATCAGGGACTTCCACAGGATCTGGATTCGGCGATTGCCAATAAAAAACTGGAAGAAAAGTTCAATATGAACAACATGCATATCCTTCTCTTGAAAAACGGTCTTTCAAGTAAAGAGAAAAATGATATGAAAAATGAAATTGAAAAAGTAGACGGAGTCAAATGGGTACTCGGCATGAATTCCATCGTAGGAGCAAATGTACCGGATGACATGGTTCCAAACAAATACAAAGACATGCTAAAGAGTGATAACTGGGAATTGCAATTTATCTGTTCGGATTATAAGACGGCGACCGATCAAGTCAATGCCCAGATTGCTTCCATCAATGACATTGTGAAAAAGTACAGCAAAGATTCGATGGTAATCGGTGAAGCACCGCTTACGAAAGACTTGCAGGATGTAACAGATGTTGACCTTGCAACGGTAAACTACCTGTCAATCGGAGCGATCTTCCTGATCATTTTATTGACATTTAAGTCAATCTCACTGCCGGTTATCCTGGTAAGTGTAATCGAATTTGCCATCTTCCTTAATATGTCGTTCCCATATTACAGCGGAACGGAGCTTCCGTTTGTGGCAAGTATCGTTATCGGAACCATTCAGTTAGGAGCGACCGTAGATTATGCGATATTGATGACGACAAGATATCATAAAGAGCGTGTCGTAAATCAGAAGACAAAGAAAGAAGCAGTCGAAATCGCACACAAGACTTCGATGAAATCCATTATTATCAGTGGACTGAGCTTCTTTGCCGTAACCTTTGGTGTATCAGCATACTCAAGTATTGATATGATCAATGCGATCTGTACTTTGCTTTCAAGAGGAGCCGTGATCAGTACGATCAGTGTAATCCTGATCCTGCCGGCGATGCTTTACCTCTTTGATAAAGTAATCTGCAAGACGACATGGGATATGCGTAAAATCAATTATTAATGAATGATAGAAAGGATGAGCGTTATGAATCGAAATAGAAAACTCAATCGTATTAGTAAGACAGTCATTTCCGGACTTTTGGTAACAAGTTTGGTAGTATCCAATGGAGCATATGCCAATGCACAGAAGATTTCCAAAGATGAATCTGTTTATGTAAATGCAGATGAAAGCGGAGCAACGACAAAAATTACCGTTTCCAACTGGTTGAAAAATGCCGGAATCAATGGAACGATCAACGATGAATCGGATCTGAAAGACATTCAGAATGTCAAAGGAGATGAGACATTTACCCAGAACGGTGACGATGTACAGTGGAGTGCCGGTTCCAATGATATTTATTATCAGGGAACAACGGATAAAGAACTTCCGGTAGGGGTTGAGATTAAATACGAATTGGATGGAAAAGAAATTGCTGCAAAAGATCTTCTTGGACAGAGTGGTAAATTGAAAATTACCGTTTCTTATACCAATAAATCCAAATCCACACAGACGATCAATGGTGAAAAACAGGAAATGTATACACCGTTTGTCATGGCAACCGGAATCATTCTTCCGGATGACAAATTCAGCAATGTGGAAGTAGATGACGGAAAGATTATCAATGAGGGTTCCAATAATATCGTTGTCGGATTCGGTATGCCGGGTATGGCTGAGAGTCTGGATCTCGATGAGGATGCCGCAGATAAACTTCCGGAAGGATTCACCGTAACTGCGGATGTGACAGATTTCTCCATCGGAAATACGATCACATTTGCCAGTCCAAGTATCCTGAGCGATCTGGAACTTGATGATATCGATGATCTGGATGATCTTGAAAATAAATTGGAAAAATTAGTGGATTCTTCCGAGGAACTCGTAGATGGCTCTAAAAAACTTTCTGATAAAATGGGTGAATTGGAAGATAAGTTCGATGATTACCAAGACGGAGAAAAATCTTTGAACAAAGGAATCAAGGATTTGGTGAATGGTGGAGCAACATTGAAAAAAGGTGTAAAAGACTATACCGATGGCGTGGATACATTGGCAAAAGGAACACAAAAATATGTCAATGGAGCTAAGCAGATTACCGATGGTAACCAGAAATTGTATGAAGCGGTAAAGGATATGCCATCTTCCTATAAAGAATTTTCCGATGGATTACAAGCTTATACCAAAGGAGTGGACACTCTTGCAGATGCGAAGACTTCCAAACAGCTGACGGATGGTGCGGATGCGGTAACTGCCGGAATCGGAACATTGAATGAAAACTTAGGAAAACTGGAAAGTTCTTATGATAATTACAAACTTCTTGCAGATGGTTTGAAAGCACAGGCTGCTCAGATCAGTGATCCGAAACAGAAAGCGACAATCCTTGCTTATGTTCAGAAACTGGAAGAATTGTATCAGGGACAGAAAGCGAGTGTAGGTGCATTGGTAAGTGCCACGAATAACGAAAGTACATTGAAATCCGGTGCAAGCCAGGTAGCATCCGGCATCAAAAAAGTGATGACAGGTGCACAGACCCTTTCCGGTAATTCTGCAACTCTTCGTTCTGCAGACCAGAAATTGACTTCCAGCATCGCAACATTGACAGCGAGTGTGAAGAAACTGAGCGAAGGAAGTAAGACACTGAGCAGCAATGATCGTAAATTACTGGCAGGAGCAAAGAAAATCCTGAAAGCCAGCAAATCCGTTAAATCCGGAAGTGATAAACTCATCAATGGTGCCAATAAACTGAAAAAAGGAAGCAATAAACTTCACAAGGCAACCGGTAAAGTCTCAGATGGTATCGGAAAACTTTCCGATGGTGCAGATGATCTTTACGAAGGAATGGATAAATTCGATCAGAAGGGAATCCAGAAACTGAACAATGTTTACGAAGATGACATTAAGACATTGAAGACCAGACTGGAAAAATTGACGGATATGTCAAAAGATTATACAAACTTCTCCGGCCTCAGCAAAGGAATGGACGGAAAGGTTAAATTCGTGATCGAGACGGCAGAAGTGAAGAAAGATGATGAAGAATAAAAACCACTTGTGGCAGGAAAGGATGTGAATGAAGTGGGCAGACTCGATGAAAAAAAGAAGAAAAAGCGTGAGGATCTACTCAATGCGACATATGAGTTGTTTACTTCCAAGGGAGTATTTGACACATCTATTTCGGACATCGTCAAAAAAGCCAATATGGCAAAAGGAACCTTTTATCTTTACTTTAAAGATAAGTATGATATACGAAACGCATTGATCACAAAAAAGGCGGGCGAGCTTTTCTCAGTTGCATATGAGAAGATGTACCGGAAAAAGTTTTCTTCTCTGGAAGCAACGGTAATCTGCGCCGCGGATGTTATCATCGACCAGCTGAATGAAGATAAGACACTGTTGGAATTTATTTCCAAAAATCTCCAATGGGGACTTTTCCATAAAGTACTTTTGGAAGGGGAAAATGATGTGTCAAAGAGCTTCTTTGACTGGTATAGCGAATTGATCGCAACTTCCGGGCGTAAATTCAAAAACCATGAGTTAGTCATTTATATGATCGTGGAATTGATCAATTCGACCTGCTATAATGTGATCCTGCATGAAGAGCCGGTAGGACTTCCGGAACTCAAAGAGGAACTTCACCAGTTGATTCCGGTGATCCTGCGCACGCAGGAGATCGTAGAGAAATCATAAAACGATAAAAAACCACCTTACTGATATAAAAAAATCAGCAAGGTGGTTTTTCTTTACATAATGTTCATTTTGTCATAATTGACTTCTCCCGGTAAATAAACTATAATAGTTTCTAGCAATGAATTTGAAAGGCAAGGTTTAATATTATGATTCCAACGATAAAAATTATATGTATGATAGTTTGTCCCCTGATCGCACTTGTTGTTTTGGGGATTGCATATTATAAAATTCACAAACGTTCCAGCAAACTGGAAACGGGGCTGCCGGGAGCACTTGGATACGGCTTTCTTGGCTATTTGTGGCAGTACTTGATCTTTTCTTTCCTGGCAATGTACCTTATGGCACTTGTATTTAAAGGAGTATCCGGGATTGGCAAGGTCGGTGTGTCTTTTGGACTGACATTTCTGAGTACTGCATTTACGATCGCTGCTTTGTACTGGGGAATCTATCTGACAAATGAAAAGAAGCGTTCGCTCTATCGAAGTGCGGTAGTGGGAATCGGATTTTCCCTTGGCAAAGTGGCAATTGAACTGCTACAGCCATATTTTTACACTGCTTATGCGTCCATCCGTATCAATACCGGACAGATTGGGAAAGAAACCGATTATATGAAAGCCATTGAGCGCACGACAATTCCTTCAATGTTAGAGGGAACCTACAAATGTTTGCTGATGTTTATCGTTATTATGGCGATTACCTTGATCATGGCAAAATATTATGAAGAGCGCAAAGTACATCATGCCTGGATTACCGGAGCGGTAATTTATGAGGTTATCATGCTGATCAATCAGTTAATTGTCAACGTGATTCCAAGTGGAATTGCACAGAAAATTGTGGTTTTAATTGTGCTGACCGTGATCGCAGTGATCTGTGGCAGTGTTGTCTGGCATTGGTTTAAGACAGATGAGATCGAACCGGATCCGAGAAAGATTCTAAATCTCTAAAGCAGAAAGGAAGCCTGAAACATGGAAAGACTCGATAAGCAATTTGCTTTTTTTCGTGAGATCGATAAGGAAAAGAAGATTGGAAGACAGACGTATCTGACCGGAGCAGACCGCAAGGAAAATGATGCGGAGCATGCTTGGCATATGGCGATTATGACGTTATTACTCAGTGAATATGCCAATGAAAAAATCGACGTATTAAAAACGGTTTCGATGCTTTTGATTCATGATCTTGTGGAGATCGATGCCGGGGACACGTATGCATATGATGAAGCAGGAAAGGCGACGCAGCGGGAACGTGAAGTGAAGGCAGCAGACCGCATTTTCTCTATTTTGCCGGAGGAGCAGGGAAAGGCTCTGCGGGCTCTCTGGGAAGAATTTGAAGCCAGAGAGACACCGGAGGCAAAATTTGCCAGAACAATGGACAATATCCAGCCGCTTATGCTGAATGCGGCGACCGATGGCAAAGCGTGGGAAGAACACGGGGTACATCTTTCCCAGGTACTTGGCAGAAATGCGCGGTCCGCGGAAGGGTCTGAAGTACTTTGGAAGTATGCCTATGAGACTTTTATCCGTCCGAATGTGGAAAAAGGACGATTACAGGAGGATGATATTGAAGAAGATTCGCTTGGATAAATATTTAGCCGATCATACCGAATGGACGAGAAGTCAGATTAAAAAGAAGGTGGCATCCGGACTGGTAAAAGTTCAGGATGCTGTGATCAAAGATGCTGGATATAAGGTGTCCGCAGAGGATGTCATTGAGATGGAAGGACAAAGAATCTGCGGGCAGCAGTACCAGTATCTTCTTTTTCATAAGCCTGCCGGAATCGTGTCTGCCACAGAGGATATGAGAGAAAAGACGGTTTTGGATGCCGTGCGCCGCGGTGGTTTTGCGGGTGAAGGGGAAGTGCCGTTTCCAGCAAAAGATCTGTTTCCGATGGGGCGGCTTGATAAGGATACGGAAGGACTTCTTATCCTTACCAATGATGGAGAACTGGCACACCGGCTTTTGTCCCCGAAGTTCCATGTAGAAAAGACATATCTGGTGCAATTGGATACAGCAGTGAGTGGAGAAGATGTGCTACACATGAAAGAAGGACTGGACATCGGAGAGAAGCAGCTGACGAAGCCCGCAAAGATGGAAATTCTTTCCGAACGAGAATGCCTTCTTACGATCACGGAAGGAAAATTTCATCAGGTGAAGCGGATGTTTCATAAACTCGGAAAAGAAGTCGTTTATCTGAAACGTGTGGCGATGGCGGGAATCAAGCTGGAGGATTCGCTGGAAAAGGGACAGTGGCGGCAGCTGACAGAAAAAGAAATTGAAAAGTTAAAGGAGCAGGCAGATGGCAAAAAAGAAATATTATGCAGTGAAGAAGGGAAAAACACCGGGAATCTATCTGACGTGGAATGACTGTAAAGCACAGACCGATGGATATTCCGGGGCGATTTACAAAAGTTTCCAGTCTGTGGAAGAGGCAGAAAATTTTGTCCGGGGAACGGCAGCAGCCGCTGGTGGAAATGGGGCAGAAAATGGCGAAGAAACGGTACAGACTGACGAAGATACGGCGGTTGCTTATGTAGACGGAAGCTATAATGTCGCAACCGGCGAGTACAGTTGTGGTGTCGTATTTTTGTATGAGGGGAAAGAAGAGACAATGGCACAAAAAGGAGAAGATGAAGAACTGGCGCAGATGCGGAATGTGGCTGGCGAGATCCTGGGATCGCAGCTTGCGATGGAACTTGCTGTCAAACGGGGGATTCGGAAGATAAAAATTTATCATGATTATCAGGGGATCGCTTCATGGTGCTTAGGAGAATGGAAGACAAACAAAGAGGGAACGAAAGCTTATAAAAAATATTATGATTCGGTGCAGGACAAATTGCAGGTGTCCTTTGTCAAGGTAAAAGGCCACTCCGGCGACCATTACAATGATATGGCGGACGAGTTGGCGAAGAGCGTAATATTTTAACACTTAATTCACACTTTTTTGACGTTCTATTCAATTTTTTAAGATATGATAGAAAATAGATAGGAAGTGATAGCTTTGAAAAATGTATTGAGTCGTTTAACAACGAAAAAAGAAGGGGACATCGAAGTGGTCAATGTCATTCCGGAGGATGGAAATGAAATATATCTGCCACAGACCGGTGACCTTTTAGATATGGAAAAGCAGTATCGTCAGATTATGTTTTTTTATGAAGCGGGGATTCAGCAGGTAACTGCAAAATTGGAAATCTTGAATAAAGAATTTCAGTACTGTAATGACCGGAATCCGATTGAAAATATCAAAAGCCGCGTGAAGGCGGCAGACAGTATTATCGAAAAGATGAAAAAGAAAGGGTTGCCGCTTACCATCAGTTGTATGATGGGAAATATCTATGATATCGCAGGCGTGAGGGTGATTTGTCCGTTTATCACAGATGTTTACCATGTGGCGGCGATGTTGATGAATCAGACGGATGTGGAAGTTATCCGTGTGAAAGATTACATAGAACATCCGAAAGACAATGGATATCGAAGTCTGCATGTGATCGTTATGGTGGACGTTTTCTTCTCGGATGAAAAGAAAAAAGTGCCGATTGAAATACAATTTCGAACGATAGCGATGAATTTCTGGGCAAGTACGGAGCATCAGCTTCGTTATAAGAAGGAAGAAAAATTTACGCCGGAGATGCATAAGCAGTTAAAGCGGTGTGCCGATCTGATGGCACGTGCGGACCGCAAGATGCAGCGGCTGGCAGAACAATGTCAAACAGAGGAAGGCCGGTAAGGGTCTTCCTCTGTTTTGTATTATATATTCTGTTATTTTGCATTCTTTTTTGCTTCTTTACAAAACTGCATTTGTGAGCAGACGGCTGCATGACCGCGGCGGTCTGCTTTTTTATAGCATCCTCCATATACTTTGACAAGACCGTCCTTTTCGGGATCAATAAGACCATCCGGCTGCAGAAGATGTGCTTTTGTATTGTCGGCAAGCTGGGTGTGCAGGATGTGAACGATTTCCTTTTTCAGATCCGGATCTTCGACAGGGAAGAGGATCTCGACACGTTTATCTAAGTTTCGCGGCATCCAGTCGGCGCTTCCCATGTAAATCTCCGGACTGCCGTCATTTTCAAAATAGAAAATACGAGAATGTTCCAAAAACGTACCGACGATGGAACGCACCTGAATGGTTTCGCTCATACCGGGAACCCCCTGTTTCAGGCAGCAGATACCACGGATGATCAATTCAATCTGAACCCCGGCAGCAGAGGCCTCGTAAAGAGCATTGATGATGCCGGCATCACACAGAGAGTTCATCTTTGCGACGATACGAGCCGGTTTTCCCATCGCTGCGTAGTCGCGTTCACGGTTGATCAGTTCGACAAAGCGTGTGCGGAGCCAGGTCGGAGCCAATGCCAGTTTATTCCAGGAGAGTGGCTCGGAATAACCCGAAAGCATGTTAAATACGGCGGTTGCATCTTCGCCATAGGCACGTTTGCACGTAAACATACCCATATCGGTATAAAGTTTTGCCGTAGAATCGTTATAGTTACCGGTTCCGAGGTGGACATACCGGCGGATTCCTTCTTCTTCGCGGCGTACGACAAGTGTGATCTTGCTGTGTGTCTTTAATCCGACGAGACCATAAATAACATGGCAGCCGGCCTTTTCCAGTTTTCTCGCCCAGACGATATTGTTTTCCTCATCAAACCGAGCTTTCAATTCGACCAGAACCGTAACCTGCTTTCCGTTTTCAGCCGCCTGCGCTAACGAAGCAATGATCGGCGAATTGCTGCTGACACGGTACAATGTCTGCTTGATCGCAAGAACATCCGGGTCTTTGGCGGCAAGACGTACAAAATTAACGACTGGATCAAAGGTCTCGTAAGGATGGTGGAGCAGAATATCTTTCTGACGGATCTGTTCAAAGAGATCGCCATCCATATCAAGCCCCTTCGGCGGCTGTGGGGTGTAAGGTTCTTCTTTCAGGTGATCAAAGCCTTCCATACCATACACTTTCATTAAAAAGGTAAGATCGAGCGGACCGCGGATGGTAAAAATATCCTCCTGTTGGATCTGCAGTTCTTTTTTCAATATTTTTAACAGGCGTTTATCAATTCCCTGTTCGACTTCCAGACGAATTGCCTCGCCCCATTGGCGTTTCTTTAACTGGCGTTCGATTTCGATCAAAAGGTCGGCAGCTTCGTCCTCGTCAATTGTAAGATCGGCATTTCGCATGACACGGTATGGGGTTGCATCCAATACTTTATAATTTAAAAACAGTTTCTGTATATTTTTTTCAATGATCTGTTCGAGCAGAATAATGCAGGTATCGCCTTCTTTTTCAGAAGGAATAGTTACAATTCTTGGAAGAACGGAAGGCACCTGAACGGTGGCAAAATCAATGGTATCTTTCCGCTTTTTGTCCATTAAAAGTGCCGCGATATTGAGTGACTTATTGCGGATCAATGGGAATGGACGGGAAGAGTCGACGGCCATCGGTGTCAATACCGGATACACTTCGCGCATAAAATAGCGGTCTACATATTCTGCCTGCTCAGCATTCAATGCCTCATACTGCGTTACGATCGTCAGTCCGTTGTGTTTTAGAGCCGGCAGAAAAGAACGGTTGTAGGTATTGTATTGTTTTTCTACCAATTCATGTGTACCCGTGGAAATGATTGCGAGCTGTTCTTTGGGAGTCAGTCCTGCGATATCTTTTTTGGTGTATTTTGCATGCACCATATCTTTCAGAGAAGCCACGCGGATCATGAAAAATTCATCCAGGTTGGATGCGGTAATACTTAAAAATTTCAAGCGTTCCATAAGTGGAATGTTTTTATCACGTGCTTCCGAAAGAACTCGGTAATTAAAACCGAGCCAGCTTAATTCTCGATTGTAAAATTGTGTCATTTCAGCGTCCCCTCTTTCTTTTTTAATACCGGCCGGATGCCGAATACTTCTTCAAATACATCCGCTTTGCGGTGGAATAGCCCTTTTTCCAATGTGATATCCTGCAGTGTGTAAGCCGTGATCTGCAGGGAATTTTCTTTCAGACTCATACGTACTTTCTGAATCCTCTGATGATTGCTCTTGTCAAGAACATTTGCCAGTTTCAGGATCGCACACAGTTTGACGATGGTGATATACTGGTCTTTGGTGATTTCTTCCTCGTCAATGTCCTGATAATCCGGAAAATATTCATTATTGTACCGTACGATATTTGCTGCCATAACGCGCTCAATATGCGAAATTCCGATGATTTCCGTACTCATAATGATCTTATAGGAATTTTCGCGTGCCTGCGCCATATTGACAAAAGAGCCGCAGCTGTGTAAGATTACGGCAATCTGCAGAAGCAGACGTTCACGTTTGCCAAGTCCGTGAAGTTTTCGGATATTGTCAAATATTTCGGTGGCAAGATAGACGACATTTTCAATATGTGCCATGTCGCATTGGTAACGAATGGCGATATTTTTTGCCGATTCGATAATATCTTTTGAAAAATCGTGCGCCGGCCGTATTTTTTCCCGTCGTTCCGCGTAATCTGCCACCATGCTGTCACACAGATCGATCGCGGAGAGATACAGGTCATTGCATTTGGTAAGAGCACCGATCTTGCGGAATAAAAGCAGTGTCGGCAGGATCTGATCCATATGTGCGAGGCCGAGATGGCTCGCATTTTTGATCTTTTCAAAATCTTTTCGCGAGATCAATCCCTGAAATTCCGGATCTTTCTCAGACAGCCGTGCTTTGATCTCCGGCAGATTGCTTCCAACGGCGATAATATGACGAACTTTTTTCTGACTAAGATACAAATTGTAAAAAGTTGTTAAATCCTTATCGAGATAATCCAAGATCAGTTCATTGTAATGAAATACTTCGGATTCCATTGTATGAAGCAGTTCATTGATTCGGGTCGAACCGAGTTTCAGATTCTGGGTGAATTCCAATACGCCATGGCGGAAAAACGAAAACTGTACGCTTCCGGCACTCATATCTACGATCAGGGCACCTTCGTCAATCAGATCGTCAAAATAGGATTCCTTCATGGAAATGGCTTTATAATATAAAAAGCGCTGTTCGCTGTTACTCAGAATTTTTACTTTGATGTCCGTCTGCAATTTGATCTGATCCAGTACGATCAGGCGGTTGGAAGCCTCACGGAGCGCATCCCCGCTATATGCCTGATAGGAAGTTACTTTGTATTCTTCCATAATTTTTTTGAAATCTTTTAATACCCGGCAGATTTCGGACAATGTCTTATAGGTAATCTGGTGTTTGGCAAATATTTCCGATCCAATCGACAATTTGTGGCGGATATGGGTAAGCTCAATGATACCCTTTCCTTTTGATACCTCATATATTTTCATGGAAAGACCATCGGAACCTACATCAATTGCCGCATAGGTAGTTATTACCATGGAAGTGCCTCCCTTCATTATGTTCACAAGTAGTTACTAGTAACTATTCAGGCTTCCCCTCCACATATTCGCATTTCGAACACTTCGTGTTCTTTCCCGCCTTTGACAAGGCTAAAAATGCTCATATGTGGAGGGGGAGCCCTATTAGGATCTAAATGTATGGAAATCAAGGACTCTTACGTGCAAGCACGACGATTCATTGATTTCCATACATTAGATCCTGAATAGTTACTTTTATTATAATAGTTTTTTGTAAAAATGACTAGTATTTTATGTAAAAATCAGCTAAAATATATGTGTAATTTACGACAAATTTTGAAGACGTGATATTTGGAAAGAGAGGAATAAAAATGAAGACGAGTGATTTTTTCTTTGATCTGCCAAAAGAACTGATCGCACAGGACCCTTTAGAGGACCGAAGTGCGTCACGGCTGATGGTACTTCATCGAAAAACAGGAATGATTGAACATAAACATTTTACGGATATCATAGATTATCTGAACCCGGGAGACTGCCTGGTGCGCAATAATACGAAGGTAATTCCGGCGAGACTGTATGGGACGCGGGAAGATACCGGAGCGGTGATCGAGCTGCTCTTATTAAAAAGAAGAAAAGATGACATCTGGGAGACGTTGGTAAAACCCGGAAAGAAAGCGCGTACCGGTGCGCATATCTCATTTGGAGAAGGGCTTCTTAAAGGAGAGATTATCGATGTGCTGGAGGACGGCAACCGCCTGATTCAATTTTCCTACGAGGGGATTTTTGAAGAGATTTTAGACCAGCTTGGTCAGATGCCGCTTCCCCCATATATTACCCATAAATTGCAGGATAAAAACCGCTATCAGACGGTGTATGCCAAATACGACGGATCCGCGGCGGCTCCGACAGCCGGCCTTCATTTTACCAATGAATTGTTTGAAAAATTAGAGAAAAAAGGGGTGATCGTCGCCAATGTTACGCTTCATGTGGGTCTTGGCACATTCCGACCGGTAAAAGTGGACGATGTGACACAGCATCACATGCATTCGGAGCACTATTTTATCGAACCGGAAGAGGCAGAGAAGATACGAAAAGCCAAAGAAAATGGCGGCCGTATTATCTGTGTTGGGACGACAAGCTGCCGTACTCTGGAGTCGGCAGCCGATGAAGAGGGAAATATCAAAGCCTGCGAAGGGGATACAGAGATCTTTATTTATCCGGGATATTCCTTTAAAATTATGGATGAGTTGATCACGAATTTCCATCTGCCGGAGTCTACCCTTTTGATGCTGGTTTCTGCACTTGCCGGAAAAGAGTTTATTATGAAGGCGTATGAAGAGGCGGTAAAGGAAAGGTATCGATTCTTTTCGTTTGGAGATGCTATGTTTATCACAGATTAATAATCCGGGAATTCATGTGCTGCTACGGAACCATGTGGTGTCTGCATGCAGGGAATTTTAAATTCGAAACAAGGAGGGACTTTATGAGAAAAAAGAAAATGTTGTTCATATATAATCCATGTGCCGGAAAAGGGGCGATGAAATCCAAACTTTCCGATGTGATGGAGACGTTTATGCGAGCCGATTACGAGGTAACTGTGTATGCGACCCAGCGGGAGCGCGAGGCGACGGAACTGGTCATGGAGTTGGGCGAAAAATACGACCGTATCGTCTGTTCCGGGGGAGACGGCACTCTTCACGAGGTAACGCAGGGATTGATGAATATGCCGGCAGAGAGCCGTCCGGTGTGTGGTTATATTCCAACCGGAACCGTCAATGATTTTGCCCGGGGACTGAAACTTCCGACCCGTGTGCGAAATGCTGCAAAAACAGCGGTTACTGACAAAATCAAACCGATGGATATCGGTCTGATGAATGGCGAAGTATTTACGTATGTAGCGGCTTTTGGTGCATTTACATCCGTTTCGTATGAGACCCCACAGGCATTTAAAAATCTGCTCGGACGTGCTGCCTACATCGTGGAAGGTATGGGTCAGGTGGGAAATATCAAAGCTTATCCGATGACAATCGAAACAAAAAATGAGAAAATCACGGACGAGTTTTTGTTTGGAATGGTCAGCAATGCGAAAAGTGTCGGAGGCTTTACTTTTTTTAAAAAAGGACAGGTTTCGCTTAATGACGGTGAATTTGAAGGAATCTTTATCCGCAAGCCAAAGAATCCGCAGGAATTGCAAGCTGTGATCAATTCGTTTGTGACTTTGAAACCAAATGACCAGATCATCGGCGTACACAGCGATTATTTTCGTATCACTTCCGATCAGGAGGTCGCTTATACCTTAGACGGCGAAAATGGCGGAATCCACAAAAAGGTGGAAATTGAGTGCTGTTACCGCCCAATCGAGTATGTATGTGGATAGAAAACATGACTTTATTTTGCCAAACTTTGGACAAAAATCTGTCAAAGTGATTTATTATACTTGGCATTGTAAATAAAAAAGTAACCGAAATAGTTACACTAAAAAATAGACAGGGGGAACCTTAATTATGAGAAAGATGTTTAAGAAAATGTGCATAGGCGCATGTGGGCTTATGTTTGTACCGATTTTAGCAATGGTACCGGTAAATGCTGAAAATGCATCATCCACTCAGGTGCCAATGGCAGCGACCGGAAGTATCGAAGGAACACCGGTGCCATCTGTTTCACCGTCTGCCAGTCCGGCAGCGACGGCATCGGCCAGTCCGGCAGCTTCTGCGACACCAACTGCGACACCGGTAGTCGGCGCGTTTAAGACGTTGATTCCGGATGCGAATTTTCGAAAAGTTGTAAATGATCTGATTTTTGGCGGTGCAGTAAAAGACGATGAAAATCTGACGATAGTAATGCAGGAAAAGATCGGTGAATATACCGGTAAACTTAACATCAGCGGAAAAGAAATCAGTAATCTTCTGGGAATCCAGTATTTTACGGGAATTACCGAACTAGACTGTTCCCATAATAATATTGCATTGCTGGATCTTTCCAAACTGCCGAATATCACAAATGTAAAAGCAGATTACAATGATCTTGCAGATATAACATTGGCAAAAGATGGAAAACCTGAAATCTTAAATCTGGCAAATAATAATTTGGTAACTTTGAATCTTGCCGGTTATACAACAGTAAAATCACTTGATGTAAGCAGTAATAAATTGACGACATTGAACCTTGCAGGTTTGTATCAGCTGACAACACTTGACTGCAGTGACAATGCTCTTTCCAGCTTTGGTGTAGAAGGTCTCGTCGGACTGGAAACATTGATCTCCGATGGAAATGCCGTAGTAGCGATGAATGTTTCTTCTTTAAAAAACCTGAAAGTTTTGGAAAACCGTAAGAGCGAGATCACTTTGAAACTTCAGAAAGTTTCCACCAGTGATGCCGGCGTTGTTCTTCCTACAGGCGCTGCAAAACCAGTGACAATTTCCGATAAAGGAACTTACAAAGAAGCAGAACACGCAATCATCTGGGATAAAGCAACGGATGTACCGGCTTCCTTTACCTATACATATCAGATTACAGGAAGTAAACAGATGGTAACGGTAACGGTAAATGTTGACAAAACAGAGATGGTAAGCAATGTTCTGTCTCTGGATAAAGTAGCAACCTTGACGACAAAGAGTAAAGCTTATAATAAAGTAACGTTGACATGGAGCGGTGTGGATGGAGCTACCGGATACCGCGTATATCGTTCCACATCCAAGACAAGTGGATTTAAGAAGATCAAATCCATTACATCCAGTTCTAAAGTAACCTATACAAATTCCAATATCGCCTGTGGTACAACTTACTACTATAAAGTACGTGCTTACCGCCTCGTAGATGGAAATTACTACTTTGGTGCTTATTCACCGGTTGTCAGTGCAAAAGCAAAACCGGCAGCACCGGCTTCTTTCAAAGTTAAAAAATCGACAAGAACAAAAGTTAAGGTTTCCTGGAAAGCGGTAACAGGTGCCAGCGGATACCGTATTTATCGTTCCACATCGAAGACAAGCGGATTCAGTAGGATTAAGACGGTAAAATCCGGAGCAAGTACATCTTATGTTAAGAAGACAACACGCAAAAAAACGTATTATTATAAGATGAGAGCTTATACCACCGTAAATGGCAAGAGAGTTTGGGGCGCATATACTACGGTGAAGTCGTATAAGTTGAAGTAATAGTATAATTCCCAAGTATGTTCTCAGCATGGGCATTCGCAGCATATTCCCAAGTATGTTCTCAGCATGGGCGTTCGCACTAGAATAAGCACGCAGCGGCATGGTATTCCTGATAGATCAGGAACACTCATGCCGGCGGCTTATTACCCATGCTTCGAAACATACTTGGGAATTTTTGGGTTCTAGGGAGGAATGTGGGAAGCGGAAGGGGAATGAGTGCCTGCGGTTGAAGGCATTTACCGGGGGCAAGAATCGAGCAGGCAGACGCCTGCTCGATTGCGTTTTAGAGGGGAATATTTTGAAGAGGTGTTAAGGGGCAACTTGAAAAGAGGGAAAAATTGAAAATAATTTGACGGGCAAACTGTTAAAATATATAGGAAAAATTCCTTGTGAATTTCACTGGAGTGACAAATGATGTCATTGTGGAAATGTATAATGGAAAATAGGAAAGGAGGCGTGTTTTATGAGTTTAAGTGATAAAATTATCAATGGAATCATGGGGACGAATATCCAAACGATAAAAGTTTCTGTTGAACAATTGGCACAAATTGTAAATGAAACAATCATTGCGGCAACAAGAAATGAGGAAGAACTAAGAGCAATTGAAAAAGCAATTAAAGGTAGTCATTTTTTTATTTCCGGAGATTTGGAATCCTCGGATGGCAAATTTTTATTTCATATCAGTTTGTACCAGCGCTCATTAAAGCATAGAACGGTTTGGGTAAAAAATTTACAGACAGAAGAAATTTTTGAATGGAATGGGTTTTCTCTTGGTCCCTTCAAAAGAGCAATGCAGCCGTATCTGGTAAATGCACGAATGCATCCACCGATTTCGTGGTATCGTGATCAAATCATACAAGATGCTGTGAATGCGATGGATGGTGATCCGGCAGAAGCGCAGGATCCGGCAGAAGCATATGATTCAGAAGAAATGTCAGAGTCGATTCCGAATGAGACGGCATTTTATGAGCCGTTTAATAAGCCGATGCCAATGCCAAGAAGGCAGAATCCTGCGGTTATAGGTGTGATTACAGTTGTCCTTCTAATTGTAATCGGAGTGGCAGCTTCTATGTATGAAGAAAATATGAAGGAAAAGCAGGCGGCCAGACAAAAAGAGCTGGAACAGGAGTATCAACAGGCATTACAACAAGTTTATCAGCAACAGGATTCTTCACAAAATTCTCAGCAGCAAGCAGGCTCAGCTAATTTGCAGGGAAGCGGCTCTTCGGCTAACAGTGCTTCATCAGGGTATGGTTCCACTTACGATTATAGCTCTACAACGAATGACTACGACACTTCCGGTTACGACACTTCCGGTTACGACACTTCCGGTTATGACACTTCCGGCTATGACACTTCGGATTATGATGACGAAGAATCCGGTGATGAAGACGAGTATATTTTCCCGGACAGTGACACTACATATCTTACTAAGAGTGATCTGAAAGGAATGAGTGCGGATGAACTCAATTATGCAAAAAATGAATTGTATGCAAGGCATGGACGCATATTTAACCGAGAGGATCTGCAGGAATATTTTGAAGACTGCAGTTGGTATGAAGGCGTTTATACGGCAGATGAGTGGGATTCGTATGGCGACAGTTATTTTTTCAATGATGTCGAGATGGCGAACCGCAATCTGCTTGTGAAAACAGAAAAGAAACGACGATGAGGAGGTAAATATTATGATAGGACTAATTATTTATATGGTATTAGGATACTGGGCTGCCGGAAAAACCGTTTACGCTAATAAGGTAATTATTTATTCCGGCAGCACATTTTTTGCAAGACGTGTTGGCGTGGGATTGATCGGTGGATGGATATTGATACCGATCGCCATTATTAAGACAATACTCGGGCATTAAGAAGACTATCACTTGTTTTGAAAATTATACTATGGTATACTTTTGAGAAGCAAGTGATTTTTTAATGATAGGAGAAATGAAAACTATGGGAAAATACAAAAAGAAATTGGCTTGGCTTCTTATGTTTTCTTTGTGCGTCGGTATGATAGCATTTCCAGACAGCGGAAAAGTGATGCCGGTAAGGGCAGCAGAAGAGACAACGCAAACGGAAAAGCAGGTTACTTTCGACGGGGGAGTTTTGAAAATAGACGGAGTTGTTATTGTAACTTCGGAGGCACTGGCGGGCATTGATCTGCAGGAAATCCGAAGAATTGAATTTGGAACAAGTGTTAAAAAGATAGCAGACGGGGTGTTTGAAAACTGTCATAATCTTGTCGATGTAACGTGGGACGACGTTGCGATTATTGGTAAGAATGCATTTGCAGGCTGTGAAAATCTGGATATAATGACATTGCCTTTTTCCTGCACAACGATAGGAGAAGGGGCATTTTGGGGATGCAGTAAGGTGGAATTTGTTATGCTGCAATCGATAAACAAAATTGGCAAGAATGCGTTTCCTCTTGAAACAAATATTGTTTGGAAAAATGTGAATTATTTGCCCGATATTGCAGAGGGATTCTGGCAGCAGCGGACAGGGACGATGTTTATTTTTGATTCGTATGTCTGGGAGAGTGTCAGGATGGAAAATTCGCAGGAAACTATCCGGTGGGAAGGATAAAATTATAAAGATAGAAAAAATCACTTGCATTTGAGAGTGTACTATGCTATACTGTCAAAAAGCAAGTGATTTTTAGTCTAGTATAAAATAAGTGAAGAGTCGAATAAGTTGGTATATCATTCTTGCTTTAAATTCCAGAAAACAATTACAAAGCAGGAGTGAAACGGATTAGGGAAAGTGATTTTTTTTCATTACAAAACTCCTGCCAAACACACAGAAGGGAGATTTTGAATGAAGAAGAGAACAAAAACCAAAACGAAAACGCAGCCAGTGGTAATACGGAATTACAGGGACACTTTATTCCGTATGCTGTACCGGAACAAAAAGAGACTGCTTTCCCTGTTTAACGCAGTCAATGGAACACAGTATGACAATCCGGATGACTTGACTATCACTACTCTGGAGGGCGTATTATATCTGGGGATGAAAAATGATGTATCCTGTATCATCGATATGATGATGCAGTTGTATGAACATCAATCCACAGTCAATCCAAACATGCCGTTGCGAAACTTATTTTATGTGTCGGATCTGCTTCAGAAATATATTTATGAAGAAGGCATAGACATCTACTCCCGTAAGCAGATCAAAATTCCGACACCGAAATTTGTGGTATTTTACAATGGAGATGAGGAGCAGCCGGAGCGGAAAGAAATCCGCTTGTCAAAAGCTTTTTCTGCCAATACCGGCGAGACTAACATGGAATTGGTTGTGCTTCAGATCAATATCAACAAAGGACAAAATGAAGAATTGAAAGCAGCCTGCAAAACCCTGCAGGAATACGCGGAGTTTACGGAAAGAGCGCGTGAACATAGAAAAGAAATGGAACTGGAGGATGCGATACGGACAACGATAGACGAATGCATCCGGGATGGAATCTTAAAAGATTTTTTGTTGAAAAATAAGGCGGAGGTGTATCATATGTGCTTGTATGAATTTGATGTGGAACTGCATGAAAGAGTACTTCGGGAAGAAGAAAGAGAGGAAGGCAGACTAGAAGGAATTCGCGAAGGGCGCTTGGCTGGACAACAAGAGGGAATGCAAAACGGTAAAAAATTTGCCAAACAGGTTTTTAAGGCTTTCATGAGTGGGAAAACTCCGGAAACGATTGCGGAGGAGTTGAATGTTCCGTTGGAGGAAGTGAAGAATCTGGTAGATTGATGTAAATTCATAAAGATAACAGAGAGACATGGCGAGGCTGTGTCTCTTTTTTATGCACAAAATCGGTAAATGTCATCGACACTTTCACGGATTACCTGCTTGGACAAAAAAGGGAAAATTGAAAATGATTTTGCAGGGCATATGATATCTTATATTCAAGAGCTAAATGACACATAGTGTCACTCTAAAAAGGTATACTGTAAAAAAACGGAGAGGAGCTGAGTACATATGAAAATGAAATATTTTTCTTTTGTAAAGCCGATTGTTTGTCCAAAATGCCACAAGCCGTACAAAGTAGATATTTTTAAAAGATGCGTTCATTGTGGGGCTTATCTTGGAGGAATCATGTGGTAGAAAAACAGGTAGAAACTACCGAGAAAAGTTCTGACATTTTGTGTAAAATAATGACGAGGTGAAAAAATGAAGTCAAAGGAAAATAACAAAAAGAGGTACGCTGGAATTTATCAGGAACTTGTAGAGATTGTCGGCGAGGATTTAATCAGTCAAATTTATGAGCGGTTTCATGGGATGGAAGTCTCAATGCCTTCACGTTTGTATTCTATTGAGTATGTCATAGAACTTGCGGCAAAGGAAGATCCGTCGGAATGGAAAAAAATTGCCCGCAAATATGGTTACAATGAAAAATATCTTAAGCGCTTGATCTTAGAAGAACTGGAAAGCCAGCACTAGGTAATGGGAAACATGGAGGTATATTGCGATGAAATGGGATCAAAGGTATGTGACAGAAAAATTACGTGATGCAGTAAATGAAAAAATTACTCAAATATATGGGCAAGATATGCCGGAAGAACCTCAAGAACGTCTTTGTCATGAAATTGATTCAATCGAAAAAAATGGGTGGGTATGGCATTATTATTTCGCTCATTTATTAGCCGGGAAGGCGAAAAACGATGGCAATATAGTGTGGAGCCGCGGAACAGCAGGGGCATCCTTTGTGGCATATCTCTTGAATATCACAGAGGTAAATCCGTTGTCGGAACTCTACGAGGGATTTGACATTCCATTTGAGGTGTTTGCCGGATACAAAGGAGAAAAGAAACCGGATTTTAATCTCAATGTACCGCCATCTTACCATGACTGTCTTTTGACTTTTGCACGTGACACATTTGGAGCAGACTGCGTGACACTGGCAGGAAATGGAAATAATCATTTCATCATTCAACCGAAAGGTGCAGAGCAGGATGAACCGATAAATATTTCTGTAATCGCTTGTGAACTTTCCGATGACGGCGAATTTGATAACGACAGAGCCAAAGCTGCTATCGCCGATTTGAAACCGCAGTCGCTGAAAGACTATTGCAGAATCGCTGCATTGCTTCACGGAACGGACACCTGGGAAGGCAACGGAAAGGAATTGATCGAAAAAGGAACGTGTACACTGCAGCAGTTGATCTGTACCCGTGAAGATATTATGAATACCCTTTTGGAAAAGGGAATGAACCGCCGCATGGCGTATGAAATCATGGAACATGTGCGCAAAGGCAAGGCAAACCGTGTCGATAGTGCCAAATGGCAGGAGATGAAAGTAGAGATGCGAAAGACCGGCATGCCAAAATGGTATATTGAATCGTGTGAGAAGATAAAGTATTTGTTCCCGCTGGGACATGCGGTGGAGTATGTGAAGGCGTGGGAAAAAGGGGGAAAGAGATATGGCAATAAATGAAGAATATAATTCAAAAATCAGAAGTCAATTATACGATGATGCAAAGGCTAAGCATCAATTTAAAGATAAAATATTTTCAGATAACAAATGTTATTATGACAGTATCAGTGGTCGGACTCTTCATTATGATAATAACGCAGCAAAGCAAAAATATCATATGAAAAATTCAAGAGGAGAAAATGTTTCCGCAAAATGGTCAGAGCATGTTGGCGAAGTAGATCATATAATTTCTATAAAGGAAGCGCATGAGAGATATAAAAACAATCCATTTTTAGAAGATCAAGATTTAAAAGAGGTGCTTAATCAAAAAGATAATTATAGGTTGATTAGCAAAAGTATGAATGCAAGCAAAGGGGAGAAAAATGATTTCAAATTTATAAAAGAATCCGATCAATTCCAAAATAGTAAAGCAAAAATTAAATTTGCAGAACAAAGGATGAATGCGGAAATCAGTGTAAATGGAAAATTAACAAAAAAAACAGTGCAAGGTGTGGGAAAGGAATTTGTTGCAGGAGGAGTAGAACAAATTAGTGAGTCTGCAATGTCTTTAATGGTGGATGGAGTATATCAAATGGCTGAGGTGATGCGAGGAGAAAAAACACTAGAAGAGGCAGGAAAAGGGGTGGCGAAGAATGGGGCGAGAACGTTTGTTTTGGGAGGAGAAAGAAGGATTGCAAAACATTTATTGGAGAAATCATCCCATAAAGCAGTGCAGAAATTTATCGATTCTTCAACATTTGGAGTAATCGTTGATGTTGCAAATATTTCCCTGCAGTCCATAACAGATTACGTAAATGGTAAAATATCTGCAGAACAATGTGTACAACAAATTGGAACAAAAGGAGCAGAACTTATATTGTCAGGAATGGTTACAGAAGCAGTAGGTCCTATGATTTCTGCAGCAATTATTCCAGGTGCGGGACCAGCGATAGTAGCAGGTGTGGTTTGCTCAATGGTTGTTTCGGTAGCATGTAGTACAATAGTATCCATATGTCAATCTGTAAGACAAAGTTGGAAAGATGTCAAAAATCACATAGATGATTATAAAAAAAGAGACATGCAGTTAAAACGAATTGAATCAGAGGCATTGTTTCAACTCGAAGAGGATAGGAAGAGACTGGAAGATATCATTTCAAGTGAAAATCAAAAAGAGCGAGCAAAAATGTCCCTGGGTTTTCAGATGATTATGGAAGGCGCGTGTGAAAAAACATTTGATTTGTATAAAGTCAACGATGGGCTTGATATGATTTTAAGCACATATGGAATTAATCTTAGATATCATACGTTAGAAGAATATGAAGAACATCTAGGAGAAGTTCTTGAAATAGAGTTATAGAAATGAGGCGGTCAGAATGATAATTGATTTGATATTAATTGGTGGGGGAATAGCTTATGCTTTTAATCAAACAGATAAGTCAGCAAAAATAGATGAAAAAGCATTAAAAAAGTATGGACAAGCATTTGAAAAAAGCAAAAAGGCAGAAGCTATGGTTAAAGAAAAAAAGGAATATGCAGATAAACGATTACAAAATATTGTAAAGAAAAAGCGAACTATAATAGAACGAACTTATCCATTATTTGCGGAAGTTTATCAGGATATTAAGAAAATTAATATAAAAAGAAAAAATGAAATCACAGAGTCTATTGGAGGAATAAAAATAGATAGAGAAGAAACATTTCATCAAATGACTTTAGCTTCAAAAATTGAATTTACGGATAAAGAATTGATTTTTGGGGTGTTACAGAATGGTATTTTTAAGATGATGGTAAAAGATTCAGAACGAATGCTTTCTGCAGCTTCCAGTCAGAAACGAATGGCTAATGTTGAATATAGTAATGCTGAAAACATATGTACAATATATGATGGAATCATTTCAAAAGCAGATAACTATGCAACATTGCTAAAAAATATTAATTTCTTGTTTTTAAAGATTATCAGCATGACAAAGGAATTAATAGAAAAGAATGGATATAATGTTAAGCGTTATTCCAAATTTGAAGAGTCCGTTTTAATGACTTGTGAAAATGTCGCAATTGCATTATCTGAGTTGATTAAGGCACCTCTTTTTGATGAAAAAGGTGAATTCGCTCAATGTGCTATTGAAACAATTAATAAGGGTGAAAATTATATGCAGCAAATGAATGATATAATACGCCAATATGAAAAAATGTAAAAAAGAAAGGAAGTAATAATTATGAAAATGTTAGAAGTATCAAACAAATGCGATGGTTGTGGGTTATGTACAGTTTCAAATCAGTATTTAATGGAAAATGAGGACGGAAATGCAATCCCGGTTGAAGGTGTTTATATTAAAGAGAATGATATAGATGCGGTTCTTGAGATTGTTAAATTATGTCCAAACGGAGCGATTAGCATAGTGGATAAAGGAAACACAAATAAGACAGGGAAAGAAGCAATAACAGACTTGGTACAAAGTATGAAGAAAAAATGCGAAGCAATTAAGCTAAAGGAAATTGGACGGAAGGATGTTAAATTTGATGCTAATAAGTGTAATATAGATATACCTTGGCATTATTTTCCGGATACATATAGTTCATATGGTAAAGCAAAAAGTGCAGCACAAAGTGTATTTCAAAAGAAGTGCTATTGTACAGGCTTTTATCGACCAACAATGAGAAAGATATTTGTGGAATATAAGGTTGATGTTCTGGAAAAGTATTATGACTTGGAAAGCGAAAAAGGTATAATGGTAAAAACGAATAAAGAAATGGAAAAGTATTTAAAAAGTATCAGTACTGAGGTAGAAGCAGTTGCAGGTAAAAAACTACCGGATAACTGGTCAAATTGTAATGCAAAACCAATAACAGATGAATGTTATGAGTGGGATACATTACGGAAGTATGAGGAAAAAAGCGGGCATTTTGGAATAATATCGGAATTAGAAAAAAGCAATAGCTGCAGTAGTTATATTGATTGGATGGAAATTGACGAAGAGGAGGAGTGGGTAGGAACAACAAGATTCGGAAACGACAAATATAAAACTGTTTGGAGAATAAGTGATTTTGATGAGGCAGCGAAAGAATATGTAAAAGATTTGATTTTTTATGCAAATTACCAAGATGATAGAATTGAGGAATTGGCAGTACGACTAGTAAACAGTATGTTTAAAGAATACAATGACAATTTAGATAAAATCATCAAAGAGAAAGTGGAAGATTTAATGAAACTGTAGAGAAATAAATTGATGAATGAAATATAAAGGAGACAGAAAAATGGCAAAGAAAATTAGATTTTCCCTTGAAATGGAGAATGGAAGAAAGATAAGAACATTAGATGAGTTGCGTGAAAACTTTTCTTTGACCAAAGTGGTAGAATACTTTGATGATCAAAAACTGTTCCACTGGTTAGAGGATCGGTATTATACAGAGCAGGTTGAGAAATTAAAACAATTGAACAGAGAAGATGCAGATTTTTATCGAAAAATATGTCATATATTTGAGGTGGAATATAGAGAAAAAGATGAGGATATTGATGAAAAACTTGAAGTCGAAAAGAGAAAAGCACAATTAAAACAATTTACAGATGATAAAACAGTTTTAGAGCATGTGCATCAAGTGGCTTTTAATCAAGATGAATTATATGACTTATTAGATGATAATATTTCAGATATTTATCTGTGTGGGGAAATTTTTCGTATTCCATTAGCCAAAGAAAATGTGTCTTATATTGGAGTGAATACGCCGATAATTAGAGTTGAATCCCCAAAATGTATTGACTGGGAAAAGAAAAAAATTCATATTATTGGATGCAGATTTGATGAGGAGTATCAAAGACTGGAAAAAGAAAAACAAAAAATTAGTATAATAGAAAATGTGGAAAACTTACATGTGTTATTTATAAATGGAATGGAATATGATGACAATGCCGAACGTGGTATTTTTTTAAAAAATATGAAAACAGATGAAGTGACAAAGTGTGTGGTGATTTCAAAAGAAGAAGCATACTTTGATACATTTGGTGAAATGACAGGAAAACGGCAAAATAATTTTTTTGCGTACTTAAAGTATGATAAAAAAACGGATAAAAAGTATGTTTTAGCATTGCATCTGATAGATTTAATTAGTAAAGAAGATAAAGTAATATGTGACGATGTAATGGCGGCAGAGGGATTCAAAGAAAAAGATATTAATTATAAGTATTGGTTTGAGATTGACTATATAGATTCAAAAAAAATTGTTTGGCATTTTGGAAGATATGTCTATTTGTATGAATTTAATGATTATAAAGTGATCTTTTCTCCAAGAAAAATCAGTAAGGCACTTCCGAGTGATATAGAGGCCTCATATGAGTTTGTCAATATATATCGAGACGTTTCAGTTGGTGAAAAGGGAATTTTGATAACTGCAAATGATATAACAGTAGGATTTCAAAATGTGGTACTATATTATGAATTTGCTACGGAAGATATTTATTATGTATCAGAATTAAAGGGGAAATGGGCTTTAGATATAGTTTTCCTTAATGGAAAGCACTATTTATCATTATTAGGAAAGTCTGATGAGTGGTTATATCAATTTGAGGAGGACACAAGGAAAGTACAGAAAGTGTATGATACAAAAATAAGCTATTTTTCTGTTTCTGCAGCAGCAGAAAACGCAGAGTATATAGCGTGGCTTTTAGGTGAACATACGGATTATGCAGATAGATATATAGGGCATTTGATTTTAAAGGATAAGAAAACATCTTGCTTTAAGGAAATCGATTGTTTTACTAACAAATATAGTCCGGGATTTAACATTGAATTGTACTTGGAAAATCAGATTGTTTGTCATGAAAATCATATAAATAGGATAGGCGAATCTTCTTATATTAATGAGAAGAAGTGGGATTTTGATGGAACTATTATACAGGATTGGAAAGAAATAAAGCATGACAATGAATGGGATTTTTTTGCAAATGAATATTAAAATATAATTGGAGGATGAATATGACTTTATTGGATAAAGTGACTATATATGTAGATGCGGGATTCCCGATTTTATTAATTCATAGTTACGAAGAAAAGAAAATCGATGAAATTATAAAAAAATCGGCAGCAGGTCGAGAACTCTATGAGTGGAACGGTGTTACGGGCTTTACAGATTTTTCTACAAAAAAATCATACAATTTAATGGATTGTTCTTTGCAAGGTACACTTAAATATTTAGTAAATGGTGACGAGTTGCAGGGAAGGATTGTAGTATTAAAAGATGTACATAGTTTAATGGATGAGCCGGAAATTATTGCGATTATAAAAAATATTGCACTTAGAATTAGTACAGGGGAATTAGATACCAATATTATTATTGTATCTTCAAGTAAGTATATTCCCCAGGAATTAGAGCCATATACATCCGTTTTGGAAATGGATTATTTGAAAACAGATGAGATAAAGAAAATAATTCAAGAGGTAATTAGTGATAATAACTTGAATCAGGTTCAAAACGATTTATTAGATGAAATGGCAATTTCATTTAAAGGATTATCTCAATTTGAAATAGAAAACATACTGGCATTAGCAGTAAATGAAGATAATGGTGAACTTACAAAGAGAAGTTTAAAATTTATATTTGAACAGAAGCGACAGAGGATAATAAAGTCCGGAATCCTAGATATGATACCGCCGAAAGAAACAATAGAGGATATTGGGGGGCTTGATAACCTTAAGAAATGGCTTACGAAGAAAGCAAAAGTTTTTAAAAATATTGACAAGGCTCAAAAATTTGGTGTTGATACCCCCAAAGGAGTTCTAATTGCAGGTGTCCCCGGATGTGGCAAATCTCTTAATGCAAAAGCAGCGGCAGCATTGTTTGAAGTACCCTTATTGAGATTAGATATGGGACGGATAATGGGAAAATATGTTGGAGAATCAGAGGCTAATATGCGAAAAGCTATTGCATTAGCAGAAGCGATCGCTCCCTGTGTTGTTTGGATTGATGAGTTGGAAAAAGGACTTGCGGGAATCGGAGGAGACAATGGAGGATCTGATGTTACAACTAGATTGTTTGGTAGTTTGCTTACATGGATGCAGGAAAAAGAGAGTGCAGCGTTTGTAGTAGCTACAGCGAATGATATTACTAAATTACCTCCAGAATTGTTGCGAAAAGGAAGATTTGATGAAATATTTTATGTTGGACTTCCTAATGCAGAAGAGAGAAAGAAAATATTTCAAATACATATAAGTAAACGTAGGAAAAGCAATGCAGAATTGAGAAATATTGATTTTGATATACTTGTATCAAGAACTTCCGGATATAGTGGAGCGGATATTGAGGGTATAGTAAAGGAAAGTATAGAGAATGTATATGTTGATGAAAAAAAAGAACTTACAACAAATGATATATTAGAGACAATCCGTCATACGCATTCTTTGTCTGAAATTATGAAAGAACCTTTGAAGAAAATGTCAGAAGAATATGAGAATAGGAAATTAAAAAATGCATCAGAAGAAAGATAGGAGAAGCTTATGTCAGATATTTATGCTATGCAGGCGAGTAAAAATGAGATAAAAGAAAGCATTAAGATGATCGCAATAACACAAGAAGAGGTAAACAAAACTTCGGAGATGATTGGAAAATTTGTAGGTGGTTATTCGAAGAAAGACAAAGAGTTGACCGATGAAGTGTGGTTGGCGAAAGAACTTCAATCAGAATTACCGGATAAATCAGCTGAAGAATTATGTGGGCTTGCATCGGAAATTATGGAATCTGTGAAAGAATATAATTTAAATTATCAGGATGTATGCAATGTTGCAAAACACGGTATTGAAAGCAATAAATGGTTAACAAATAAGATTTCTGAAGTTTCGGTAGGCTTATCGGTAATTGATTATGGAAATTATTTGAATGCTATAGATAATTCTATTACAAACGCTAATGCACAGATGCTTAGGACTGTAACAACAAATGCAGGAGATATAAGTCAGTGCATGAATCTAGATGGATTTATAGCTGAACAGTATGCGGTAAATACTTTTAATATGCAAGCTCAATTAGATGGTTCACCTTATTATGCTGAAGTTATGGTTCCAAATCCAGGAGAGACATATGGGTTAAATTCATTTGACACAGTAATTAAAGACATACATACAGGGAAAATAGTACATCAATATCAATTCAAATTTGGAAAAGATGCAAAAACGACAATTGGTTTGTTGAAAAGTGGAAATTACAATAATCAAAGGTATGTTGTGCCTGCTGATCAAGTAGCAGAGATAAAGAAAGCTTTTCCCAATAAATCAGTTGAAGCGTATATGGGAGGAACAGACAGAGTACCTACAAAATCAGGAAGTCTAACGAAAGAAGAAGCAAAAAAATTACAATTAAATACACAGGAAAAAGGTGTGCTGCCGCGGGATGATTGGAATGCATTTAATACAAAAGAACTTGCACTTAATATTGGTAAGAATGCAGGAATGGCAGGATTACAAGCGGCAGTTATTACAGTAGGATTTGATTTAGTGACCAAAAAAGTTAAGGGGGAACCCATAGATGAGAATGAAACTGTTGAATTAGCATTAAAAGCAGGTACTGATTCCGGAATTAAAGCAGCAGCGGCAGGGGCATTAAAAGTTGCTTCTGAAAAAGGAGTAATTGCTATTATTCCACCAGGAACACCAGCGAATGTAATTGCTCATATGGCGTGTGTTGGAATTGAAAATGCTAAGATTTTGGTGAAAGTAGCAAGTGATGAGATATCAATGACAGAGGCTGTTGATATGATGACAAGAACTACTACAGCAATGGTGTATGGAATAGGGTGGGGAACAACAGGAATGGCAATTGGTGCAGCTGCACTATCGTGGATCCCAATTGTTGGACCAATTGTAGGTGGAATTGTAGGTGGAACAGTTGGATATATGGCTGGTTCAAAGTTTGGAACTGCTATATATTTGGGGTTAAAAAAATTAGGAAGCGTTATAAAATCAACTGCGAATAAAGTTTGGAGCGGTGTGAAAAAAATTGCTAATGGAGTAAGAAGTGGATTTAGAAATTTTAAGCAAAGATTATTTGGATAGAGTACCTGAATATGGATTGATGTTTACAATAAAAGAAAATACAAAAGGAATTATTGCAAATAAATAAGTTAATTCGACGCAAGAATTTTAGCACAATTTCCGGTTCTTTCTGCCGAGAAATGTTTTATTAAATCGTGTAAAATAGGAGAAAAGAAGGGAGAATGCCATATGGAGGAAAAATCGGTAATTAAAAGAATATTAATAGCAGTAATTGTAGTGTTAATCGGGGCTGTTTGCATTGCTGGCTTCTTGGCACTAAAACACAGCCATGGTGGATCTTGGGATGTTTTGCTTGTTTTTGGAATTAAATGTACGAGCATGTCTTCGTTTTGGAGATTTATGATTATATACTTTATTATTTTTGAATTACCTATTTGGGTGTCTGCGTATTTGGCTGCCGGAGTGGTTGGTTGTTTTGGAGATACATCAATTGGAGCCACGATTTCAGTTATTATCGCTATTGTAGGAGTTATTGCACTGGCGGGGGTAGTTTCTTGGAAAGCTGTTGGATATGTGGACAGTCAGGTGGAAAAAATTACTATAATGCTATGGGGCAAAATATTGTTTGTGATTTTGTCATTGCTGCAAGCATCTTTTCAGACGATGATTAAATTGGATAATTTCTAAGTTGACAAAAAGGCAGGTGGTTCCGATGGGTGAAAAATATGCAAAAAATGCACGTACGCTTGATATGTACGAGCGGCTGCGTGAGGGAAAGAGCATTCGAAAATATGAGGAAGCCCAGCGGTTTGGTGTCGATGAACGGTCGATTCAAAGAGATATCGATGATATCCGGGCCTTTTTGGATGAGCGACAGATGCAGGGAGATGGGCGGCAGGTAATTTATGACCGCGCAAAAAAAGGATTTGTTATGGAAGGTCAGGAAGCATGTACCATGTCAAATAGTGAAATATTGGCGGTTGCCAAAATCCTTTTGGAAAGCCGGGCATTTTCGGGAAGAGAAATGACTGATGTTTTACAAAAAATGGTAGACGGATGTGTGCCGCGGCAAAATATGAAAGTAGTTTCAGAACTTATTTCCAATGAGTCATTTCACTATGTGGAATTGAAACATGGCGGATGTGTGGAAGAAAAATTGTGGCAGATTGGCATGGATATCAAAGAGCATAATCTTTTGAAGATCCGGTATCAGCGTTTGGATGCATCAGAACAGCCGGTGGTGCGTGTGGTTGAGCCGGTGGCAATTTTATTTTCAGAGTATTATTTTTATCTCAACGCGTACATTGTGGAGCACACGAAAAATGGAACGTATGAGAGAAATTACGATTATCCGGCGATATTCCGGCTGGACCGCATCTTGGATGTGGTGGAAATGGGAGAGAAGTTTCCGATTCGCTACAGCAGCCGGTTTGAAGAGGGCGAATTTCGCAAACGCGTGCAGTTTATGTACCCGGGAGAGCTGATGAAGGTCCGATTTTATTACCGAGGCGTAAATGTAGAGGCGGTTCTTGACCGGCTGCCGACGGCGCGTGTTGTATCGCATACCGCGAGAGAATGGCTCGTCGAGGCTGAGGTGTACGGAAAAGGAATGATGATGTGGCTTTTGAGCCAGGGCGAAAAGATTGAGGTCGTCTCGCCGACTGCCTTTCGGGAGGAAATGGTGGACAAGCTGCAGAAGATGTTGGAAAATTACAGATGAGGAAGTTTTAGGTGGCGGAAAACTAGTTACAAGTTTAGTATGACTATGATATTATTTGAATAATATTGTATTACAATTTGGTCTGAGTGAAAACTTTTAGACCACTGTAGACGGGAAAAATTTCCAGCCATTTCCAGTTGGAAGATGTATAAACATTATGATGATATTAGCAAAGGAGATATTGATATTATGCAGAAAAAAGATAATGGAATGAAGAAATTATTAATTATTGTTATTGTGCTGTTATCCATAATTATTGTGGGGGGCAGTATGATGTTTTTAGTTCAGATACGTGAAAAAGAGGAACAATCTACTGGTGCGGTTCCCACAGCTGTCCCTACAAAAACACCGGAGGAAACGATAATTGAAGAGAGTAAAAAATTGTTTTCAAAAGGGGAGTATGAACAGGTAATCAGCAATTTGGAGCCTTATACTTTCAATCCAGAAGCAGAAAAATTGATTAGCTATAGTCATTTAAATCTTGGAAATGAGCTCATGAATAATGAAAAATATGAGGAAGCCATAGAGCACTTTCGTAGTTCAGACGAAAGCGAAGCAAAAGAAAAATTGGAAATTTGCAAAAAGGAAGTGAAGAAAAAATCACAGATTATTGTTGTTCAATATGCGGTTAATCAGTCAAAAAATGATGAAAAGGGAAAATATTTTTCAAATGGAACGGGAAAATTACGCTTTGTTTCAGATACACCGTTGGATGGTGAATGGTGTGATACTGGTGGAAAATACATTACCTATACAATGCCCGAATCGATGATTCATTTTGTGATTAGCAATCAGACAGGGAAAACGTTAAAAAATTTGAAACTCATTCTTAAATTAGATAATACAAGTAATGGTTTTGAATACCAAAATTACATCAATGGACTCGGCGGATATGCGGGAGCAATTGGCTCATTTGGAACACTACAAGATGGTTTACAGTTAAGTACAACATTTAGTTTACAATCATCCTATTCATTTGATGGTTCAAATGGTGGGAATGTAACAATAAGCGTTTCAGCAGATAATTTTAAAACACAATCTTATAAAATTCCTATCGTGGTTAAGTAACAAAATATTAGGATTGTAATCAATACAGATATTTTTACCGAAAATCACTTGCATTTGAGAGTGTACTATGTTATACTGTCGAAAAGCAAGTGATTTTTAGTCTAGTATAAAATAAGTAAAAGAGTCGAATAAGTTGGTATATCATTCTTGCTTTAAATTCCAAGAAAACAATTACAAAGCGGGAGTGAGACAAATTAGGGAAAGTGAAAGTTTTTTCATTACAAAACTCCTGCAAAACACAGAAGGGAGATTTTGAATGAAGAAGAGAACAAAAATCAAAACGAAAACGCAGCCGGTGGTGATACGAAATTACAGGGACACCTTATTCCGCATGCTGTATCGGAACAAAAAGAGATTACTGTCGCTATTTAACGCAGTCAATGGGACACATTATGACAATCCGGATGACCTCACCATTACTACATTGGAGGGTGTATTATATCTGGGAATGAAAAACGATGTATCTTGCATCATCGATATGATGATGCAATTGTATGAGCATCAGTCGACGGTTAATCCAAACATGCCATTGCGCAACTTATTTTATGTGTCGGATCTGCTGCAGAAATACATTTATGAAGAAGGCCTAGACATTTACTCTCGTAAGCAGATTAAAATCCCGACACCGAAGTTTGTGGTATTTTACAATGGGGATGAGGAGCAGCCGGAGCGGAAAGAAATCCGCTTATCGAAAGCTTTTTCTGCCAATACCGGTGAAACTAATATGGAATTGGTTGTGCTTCAGATCAATATCAACAAAGGACAGAACGAAGAATTGAAAGCAGCCTGCAAAACCTTGCAGGAATACGCGGAGTTTACGGAGAGAGCGCGTGAACATAGAAAAGAAATGGAACTGGAGGATGCAATACGGACAACGATAGACGAATGCATCCGGGATGGAATCTTAAAAGATTTTTTACTGAAAAACAAGGCGGAGGTGTATCATATGTGCTTGTATGAATTTGATGTGGAACTGCATGAACGAGTACTTCGGGAAGAAGAAAGAGAGGAAGGCAGAATTGAAGGCAGGCGTGAAGGTAGGCGCGAAGGAATTCGAGAAGGGCGATTGGAAGGACAACGAGAAGAAAGAATATTTGCCAAACAGGTTTTTAAGGCTTTCCTGAGTGGGAAAACTCCGGAAGCGATTGCGGAGGAGTTGAATGTTCCGGTGGAGGAAGTGAAGAATCTGGTAGATTGATAAAGCAGGCGTTTTGGACCCAAGCAAATTTTTTCTTGACTTAGAGTTCACTCCAAGTGTTATACTCATACTGTAATTGAGATTTGACATAGGAGGTGACAGCTTATGACGATCAAGGAAGTCAGCGAAAAGTATGATATCAGCGCAGATACATTGCGGTATTACGAGCGGATCGGAATGATTCCAGAAGTGACGCGAAACGCAAATGGCATTCGGAATTATCAGGAAAGTGATCTTGGATGGGTAGAATTGGCAATCTGTATGAGAAGCGCAGGACTGCCGGTGGAGGCTCTGATTGAATATGTAAAATTATTTCAGCAGGGCGATTCGACTTTTGCTGCAAGACTTCAGCTTTTGCAGGAACAGCGGGAAAAATTAAAAGAGCAGAAAGCACAGCTGCAGGCGGCAATGGACAAACTGGATTATAAGATATCAAGATATGAAAAAGCTGTTGAAACCGGAAAATTAACTTGGGAGGAAGACAAATGTATTTAGAAAATATCAATGGACCCGAAGATGTAAAAAAATTAAATGATGAGCAGATGACCGCACTTGCCGAAGAAATGCGAGCTGCATTATTGAAACGAGCAAGTATTCACGGTGGTCATTTTGGACCAAACTTTGGTATGGTAGAGGCGACGATCGCATTGCATTATGTGTTTGAATCGCCAAAGGACAAGATTGTTTATGATGTGTCACATCAGACGTATCCGCATAAAATGCTGACGGGAAGAAAGGATGCGTATTTGTATGAGGAACATTACGATGATGTTTCCGGTTATAGTAATCCGCATGAGAGCGAGCACGATCATTTTACCGTTGGACATACGTCAACGTCTGTGAGCCTGGCACTTGGTCTTGCTAAGGCGCGTGACCTGAAAGGGGAAGACGGCAATGTGATCGCGGTGATCGGAGACGGATCGCTTAGTGGCGGGGAAGCATTGGAAGGTCTTGACTGGGCAGCAGAACTGGGTGGCAATTTCATTATTGTGGTCAATGACAATGACATGTCGATTGCTGAAAATCATGGTGGTCTGTACCAGAATCTCAGACTGCTTCGCGAGACAAAAGGAACGGCAGAGTGCAATCTGTTCCGTGCGATGGGACTTGACTATCGTTATGTGGACGAGGGAAATGATGTGCGTGCGCTGATTGATGCATTTACGGCAGTAAAGGACAGTAAAAAGCCGGTCGTTGTGCATATTAAGACGTTGAAAGGAAAAGGATATGCGCCGGCGGAGGCTCACAAAGAAGAGTGGCATTACAGCGGACCATTTCATATTGATACCGGAGAACCTTTGATGGAAATGGAAGGTGAAGGATACGAAGATGTGACGGTTTCTTATCTGCTTGATAAAATGAAAAAGGATCCGAGTGTCGTTGCCATCACATCCGGAACGCCGACGGTGATGGGATTTACTGAAGACAAGAGAAAAGAGGCCGGCAAGCAGTTCGTCGATGTGGGAATTGCAGAAGAGACGGCGGTTGCCCTTGCTTCCGGTATCGCAGCAAATGGCGGAAAACCGGTGTATGGAGTCTATAGTTCCTTTGTTCAGAGAACGTATGACCAGCTTTCGCAGGATCTCTGCATCAATAATAATCCGGCGACGATCATTACATTCTGGGGAACGGTCTATGGCATGAATGACGTGACACATCTTGGTTTGTATGACATTCCGATGATGGCTAATATTCCAAATCTTGTCTATCTTGCTCCGACGACAAAGGAAGAATATCTGGCAATGCTGGATTGGAGCATGGAGCAAAACGAGCATCCGGTTGCAATTCGTCTCCCGGGTGGCGCGATGATTTCCGATGGCAAGAAAGTTACGAAGGACTTTTCAAAATTGAACCGCTACGAGGTGACAAAAAAAGGAAGTAAAGTGGCATTGATCGGCCTTGGAACATTTTATTCTCTTGCTGAGCAGACAGCAGAAACGCTGAAGAAAGATGGCATGGATGCGACGGTTATCAATCCGTATTATATCACCGGTGTGGACGAAGAACTTTTGGAGAATCTGAAGAAAGATCATGATGTCGTTGTGACGCTGGAGGATGGTGTTCTCGATGGTGGATTCGGTGAGAAAATCGCACGTTTCTACGGCGATTCCGACATGAAAGTCCTGAACTTTGGTCTCAAAAAAGAATTTTTAGACCGCTATGATGTGGTAGAAGTAATGGAGAAAAATGGCTTAACGGTTCCTCAGATAATGAAGAGAATTAAGAATCTTTGCTAGTTCTTAACCGGTTTTTGTATAAATCCCCTTTACATGGGGAAAAATACATGGTAGGATAAGAACAACCTGCAAAGAGGGAGTAGTTCCGGATTTGAAAAGTCCGGTGTAGATTTCGTCAGTACGATTCGAAAGAATCCGGGGTCTACGGAACAGAAATTGTTGAACAAGACTTTTTGTGCATGTGTTTTGCGTGCACAGAAAGTCTTTTTTTGACGAAATAAGTCCGTCTCAGACAAGAAATTGCTTTCTGCTTGCAGAAAAAGAAATTCCGTTGCCTCCCCAACAAGGCCAACCTAAAAGAGCAACTCTCAAAAACAAGAAAGGACTATGATTATGAAAGAAATTTACCAAATGACCAAGGAAGAAGTTCTTCAAACCCAGCACGCCTCCGAAGATGGTTTGGCGGAGAGTGAGGTGCTGAAAATACGACAGGAGATGGGAGAAAACTGCCTGAAGGAAGCAAAGAAAAAAAGTCCGGTGCGCATCTTTGCGGAGCAGTTTCTGGATCTGCTCGTTATCATTTTGATCATCGCGGCGGTTGTGTCGATGCTGTCCGGAAATGTAGAGAGCACCGTCGTAATCTTTGTTGTCATTGTGATGAATGCGGTGCTTGGAACGGTACAGTACCTCAAGGCGGAAAAATCGTTGGATTCGCTGAAAGCACTGTCGTCTCCTCATGCAAAGGTGCTTCGGGAAGGAAAGAAGATGGAAATTGTTTCCAAAGATGTCGTGCCGGGGGATATTCTTCTTTTGGAAGCAGGCGACATGATTGCAGCGGATGGGCGTATTTTGGACAATTATTCGCTGCAGGTCAATGAAAGTTCCCTGACCGGGGAATCGGCAAATGTCGACAAGACCGATGAGACCATCGTGGGAGAAGCAGCGCTCGCGGACCGGATTAATATGGTGTATTCCGGTACACTGGTAACATATGGACGTGCGACGGTGCTCGTAACGGCGACAGGAATGCAGACAGAAATGGGAAAGATTGCGGATCTCATGAATGCTACGCAGGAGAGAAAGACGCCATTGCAGGTGAGTTTGGATGATTTTGGAAAGAAACTTGCCATTGTTATTATGATCATTTCGGCCCTTGTATTTGCACTCAGAATTTGGCAGAAGCAGCCGGTGCTGGATTCGCTCATGTTTGCCGTGGCGCTTGCCGTAGCGGCGATTCCGGAGGCGCTCAGTTCCATTGTTACGATCGTGCAGGCGATGGGGACACGGAAAATGGCAGCGGACAATGCCATCATCAAAGAATTAAAAGCTGTGGAAAGTCTTGGCTGCGTGTCGGTAATCTGCTCCGATAAGACGGGGACGCTGACACAAAATAAAATGACGGTAACGGACATTTATATCGATCATACGGTTCTGAAGCCGGAAGAACTGGATCTGATCGAACCGCTTCACCGAAAACTTTTATACAATGCAATCCTGAATAACGATGCCTCCTTTCAGAAAGGCAAGGAAATCGGGGATCCGACGGAGAGTTGTCTTTTGACGATGGCACAAAAAGCAGGGCTGACAAAGGCGGGCGTTTCGGAAGACGACATCCGAGAAATGATGCCAAGGCTGGAAGAAATTGCCTTTGACTCGGAGCGTAAACTGATGAGTACCAAATACCGTCTGCATGGTGTATCGACGATACTTACCAAAGGTGCTGTCGATGTTCTGCTGGATCGGAGTGTGAAATTGGCAGAGAGTGGGGGGAGTCGTGAAATCAATGACAAGATAAAGGAAGAAATCCTGCGGCAGAATCAGGAATTTTCGGAAAATGGCCTCCGTGTGCTCGCGTTTGCGTATAAAGAAGTGGATGAGGGTGAAGAACTGACGCTGGACGAGGAAAATGGATTTACATTTATCGGGCTGGTGGCAATGATCGATCCACCGCGGGAAGAAGCAGCGGAGGCAGTCCGTACAGCCAAACTTGCCGGAATCCGTCCGGTAATGATCACGGGTGACCACAAAGTGACAGCGGCTGCGATTGCGGCCCAAATTGGCATTTTTGAAGAAGGGGATCTTGCAGTGACCGGGCAGGAATTGGATGCCATGAGCGATGAAAAATTGGATGAGCTTTTGGAAGAAATCTCGGTTTACGCAAGAGTTTCGCCGGAAAATAAAATTCGAATTGTAAAAAGCTGGCAGAAAAAAGGGCGCATCACGGCGATGACGGGAGATGGTGTCAACGATGCACCGGCATTGAAAAAAGCGGATATTGGTGTGGCAATGGGAATTACCGGTACAGAGGTGTCGAAAGATGCGTCGGCGATGATTCTTGCGGATGACAATTTTGCAACAATCATCAAGGCCGTTTTGAACGGAAGAAATGTCTACCGCAATATTAAAAATGCAATTCAGTTTTTGCTTTCCGGCAACATGTCAGCAATCATTGCGGTACTTGCCTGTTCGGTGCTGGCACTGCCGTCGCCATTTGAACCGGTGCACCTTCTCTTTATAAATTTATTGACCGATTCGCTGCCGGCACTTGCCATCGGTATGGAGCCATCGGATCCGCAGTTATTGACGCAAAAGCCGAGAGATCCGAAAGAAGGGATCCTTACGGGAAAATTTGTACGCCGGCTTTTGGGATATGGTGCGCTCATTGCGGCTGCGACGATGACTGCTTTTTCTATGGGATTACAGAAGGATGCGGCAACAGCGGCGACGATGGCATTTGCGACCCTGACTCTGGCGAGGTTGTTTCACGGATTTACCTGCCGGAGTGAACGCCCCCTTGCTGATGTGAAACTTTCTACGAATTTGTGGAGTATCGGTGCATTTGCGGCCGGCACCTTATTGCTGGCGGCAGTTCTCTTTATCCCGGGGCTGCACAACCTGTTTGAAGTCATGTCGTTAAATGTGGCGCAGTATGCTTCTATTCTGGGACTGGCGGTGGCACCGACCATAGTAATTCAGATGGGTAAAATTGTACTGGCAAGAAGGAAAACAATCTGTTAAAATAAATTCAGGAACATACTTTTCGAGAAAAGAGGTGATGATATGAATACAAAGCGGGAATATTGGCAGCGAAATGCGATGGCAGTGATCGGGATGTTGATATTTTCAGCCGGCATCAATCTTTTTATCGTACCGGCAAACCTCTACAATGGTGGAGTTCTGGGAATCAGTCAGGTGCTTCGTACGGTATTGGTACGCTATCTTCATGTGGCATGCGGAACGACGGATATAGCCGGTATCATCAACATGCTTCTGAATATTCCGCTCTTTGCGCTGGCGTATGTATTTGTCGGTAAGAAATTCTTTTTTCGCACGCTGGTCTGCGTGATCAGTCAGACCGTGTTTCTCAGTCTGATTCCGATACCGGCGGTGCCGATCGTGCAGGACTCCCTTACTGCGAGCATCATCGGTGGGATTTTTGGAGGGACCGGAATCGGCATAGCATTACAGTCCGGTGGCTCCAGTGGAGGTCTGGATATCGTTGGAATGATTTTCACCAAACGGTTTAAGGGAGTTAGTGTCGGAAAAGTGTCCTTGTCGGTAAATGCCATTATTTACATTATTTGTGCGGTGTTGTTTGGACTTCCTACGGCGGTGTACAGCATTATCTATTCGGCAGTAAATATGCTGATGGTCGACCGGACGCATACCCAGAATATCAACACGGAAGTGGTAATATTTACCAAAAAGAAACCGCTGGAGATCATTGATTATATCGTCAATGAATATCACCGGGACGCGACCTGGTGGGAAGCGAAAGGCGGTTATACCGAGGAAAATACGTATATGGTCATTGTCGTCCTGTCCAAATACGAATGCGTTCATTTGAAGCGTGAGTTGAAAGAAGTGGACGAGCATGCGTTTGTCGTCGTAAAAGACGGGATGTCGGTTGTGGGAAAATACGAAAAGCATTTACAATGATGAAAAAGATTCTCATTTTAAAGGCCGTTTTGTGGAGAAATACTCTTGTTTTTTGCAAAACATTAGAATATACTAATGATTGTTAGCGAATACTAACCACAAGACTGTTTTTTGAAAGGAGAATAACAAAGTGAATCATTTGCAGATTGAAAAGATAATAGGAAGAGAAATTATGGATTCCCGTGGAAATCCGACCGTAGAGGCAGAAGTTTATCTGTGTGGCGGCGTGATGGGAAGAGGAACTGCCCCATCCGGTGCGTCTACCGGTGAATTTGAGGCGCTTGAACTTCGTGATGGTGACAAGGAAAGATATGTTGGAAAAGGTGTTTCCAAGGCGGTTGAAAATATCAATACGACGATTCAGGAGACATTGAAAGGAATGGATGCGTCGGATATCTACGCAGTGGATGCGGCGATGAGAAAAGCGGACGGAACAAAGGACAAATCGAATTTGGGAGCCAATGCGGTCCTTGCTGTTTCCATCGCTTGTGCGAAGGCAGCAGCCAATGCATTGGAGATTCCATTGTACCGTTTCCTTGGTGGAATCAGCGGAAACCGTCTTCCGGTTCCAATGATGAATATTGTAAACGGAGGATGCCATGCATTGTCTTCCGGACTTGATGTGCAGGAATTTATGATCATGCCGGTCGGAGCCCCTTCCTTTAAAGAATGTCTTCGCTGGTGTGCGGAAGTATTCCATGCGCTGGCCTCGATTTTGAAAGAAAGAGGACTGGCTACTTCTGTCGGCGATGAAGGTGGTTTTGCACCTGCATTGAAATCCGATGAGGAAGCCATCGAAACCATTCTCGAGGCAGTGAAAAAAGCCGGATATGAGCCGGGAAAAGATTTCAAGATTGCGATGGATGCCGCTTCTTCCGAATGGAAAACAGGCACTGTGGGAGAATATAAACTTCCAAAAGCCGGAACGGTATATGCGTCAGAGCAGTTGATCGAACATTGGAAAAAACTGGTTGAAAAGTACCCGATTATCTCTATCGAGGACGCGTTGGATGAAGAAGACTGGGAAGGCTGGAAAAAACTTACCGCAGAACTTGGCGACAAAGTACAGCTGGTCGGCGATGACTTGTTTGTAACAAACACCGAGCGTCTGGCAAAGGGAATTGAGCTTGGCTGTGGAAACAGCATCTTGATCAAACTCAATCAGATCGGTTCTGTATCCGAGACGCTGGAAGCCATCAAAATGGCACATAAAGCCGGATACACAGCAATTTCATCCCATCGTTCCGGAGAGACAGAGGATACGACGATCGCCGATCTTGCCGTGGCACTCAACACCTGCCAGATCAAGACCGGAGCACCAAGCCGTTCCGAGCGAGTAGCCAAATACAACCAGCTTCTCCGTATCGAAGAAGAACTTGGCGAAAGTGCAGTATATCCGGGAATGAATGCCTTTAATGTGAAATAAACGGCGTTTCAATTAGAAAAAGAGATCAGAGTTTTCCAAGCGGGAATACTTAAAGATTAAGTACTAATACTATTTTTAGAATTTTAGTAATTTATCAAAAAGGTTTGCATGACGTGAGTACAAACGCGCGGGTATCAGATATGTGTCGTTTACATATCGATACCCCTGCGGCGTTTGTTGGAGCGAGAGCGCTCACGAAATGCAAACCTTTTTTGAAAGATTACGGAAATTTGAAAAAAGTCTTGTTTCTTTGCTGATTCTTTACTACCATATCTGTATAATAAAAAACGGAGGAAATAGAAAAAATGAAAAATGCAACAAAGTACATAATAGACGGACTGAAGATGATCAGTATTTTGGCGGGGGCGTTTTTACTATGTTTCTTATTGGAAACAAAATTTTCCGCAGAGACAGTACCGCCGGCAGTTATGGCGATGGCAGTATTTTTTGTATCGAGGTTTACGGATGGTTTTGTGTATGGTATCATCGCCTCGCTATTAAGTGTGCTGGTGCTTAATTTTGCATTTGCTTTTCCATATTTCGCTTTCAATTTCAGCATTCCGGAAAATATTATTTCCGCGGTGATCATGCTTGTGATCACGGCAATGACGAGTACGATCACATCGCAGCTTAAGTGGCAGGAACGTGTGCGGGCAGAGAGTATCAACGAAAAAATGCGAGGAAATCTTTTACGGGCGGTTTCTCATGATCTTCGAACTCCGCTTACAACGATTTACGGATCAAGTTCAGCAATTGTCCAAAATTATGAACAGTTGTCGGAGGATCAGGTTGTGCAGCTGGCGGACGGAATTCGGGAAGACGCCAGATGGCTCATGGGAATGGTGGAAAATATTTTGTCCATTACACGGATCGACAACGATGGTGTGAAACTGGTTAAGACCTCGACGGTTTTGGAAGAATTGATTGATTCGGTGTTGACGCAGTTTAAAAAACGTTATCCGGATCAAAAAGTGAAAGCATCAATACCGGAAGAATTTACCAGTATTCCGATGGATGCGGTGCTGATCGAACAGGTTCTTATGAATCTTTTGGAAAATGCCGTGCAGCATGCAAAGGGGATGAAAACACTGGAACTTCATGTGTTTGTGCTGGGAGATAAAGCGGTGTTTGAAGTTTGGGATGATGGATGCGGAATCGAGAAAGAGCGAATGAAAGGACTTTTTCAAGATTATTTCTCTGTGAAAGATGCTCCGGTGGATAACCAGAAACGAAGTATGGGAATTGGTCTTGCTGTGTGTGCTTCGATCATTAAGGCACATGGTGGTGTAATTACGGCAGAGAATCGAAAGGAAGGGGGATGCTGCATCCGCTTTGCTTTAGGATTGGAGGAAACAGAAAATGAATAAGTATAAAGTGCAAGTGATAGAAGATGAGATCAACATTTGCAATTTTATGAAAATGATCTTTGAGACGCATGAGTATCAGGCAATCTTTTCTCAAAGGGGAGAAAGTGGTCTGACGATGTTTTGGTCGCATCATCCGGATGTCGTTATTTTGGATCTCGGATTGCCGGATATGGATGGCACAGAGGTGATAAAACAGATTCGAAAGGCTTCGGATACACCGATCATTGTATTGTCGGCGAGAAGCAATGAAGCAGATAAAGTGGAGGCATTGGATCTCGGTGCCAATGACTATATTACCAAACCGTTTGGAACCGATGAACTTTTGGCAAGGGTACGAGCTACACTAAGGACGGCACGATTTCAGGGTGCCGGGACAGGGATTAGGCAAGAATTTAAATTGGGAGATATGAAAATCTCCTACGATGCCAGAAGAGTTACGATCGGAGAAGAAGAGATACGGTTGACGCAGACGGAATACAATATTGTAGAATTGCTTGCCGTACATGCGGGAAAAGTCCTTACCTATGCGGAAATCATTAAAAAAGTGTGGGGGTATTCGGATTCCGGCAGTGTCAAAAAACTTCAGGTAAATATGGCAAATATTCGTAAGAAATTTGGTGAGACACCGGGAGAATACCGCTATATCCGCAACGAACTCGGTGTCGGCTACCGCATGAATGACGAACAGGAAGTATAACATAAAACGAAAGGAACACAACAATGAAATTGACAGATATTATGGGACTTCTGGGAGGTCTTGCGTTGTTTTTATATGGTATGCAGATGATGAGCCAGGGTCTCGAAAATGCAGCAGGAGATAAAATGAAGCAGATTCTTGAAAAACTGACTTCCAATCGTTTGCTTGGAGTATTGGTCGGTGCTGTTATTACCGCAGTGATCCAGTCCTCTTCGGCGACAACTGTAATGGTGGTAGGATTTGTAAATTCAGGAATGATGACATTAACACAGGCAATCTGGATCATCATGGGTGCTAATATTGGAACGACGATCACCGGACAGTTGATTGCTTTAGATGTAGGGGTGCTGGCTCCATTTATCGCCTTTGTAGGTGTAGCAATATTGGTATTTTTGAAAAATGAAAGAATCCACTACATCGGAAATATTGTTGCAGGTCTTGGAATCCTTTTTATCGGTATGGATATGATGAGTTCCTCTATGGCACCTCTCAGTGAATCTCAGGAATTTGTTGGGCTTTTGACACGTTTTGAAAATCCGATTTTGGGAATCCTTGCCGGAATGATTTTTACGGCAATCATCCAGTCGTCGTCTGCTTCCGTAGGAATTCTGCAAGCTCTTGCTGCCAGCGGAATTGTTACATTGAACAGTGCAGCATTTATATTGTTTGGGCAAAATATAGGAACGTGTATCACAGCACTTCTTGCATCTGTCGGCGCAAACCGCAATGCGAAAAGGACGACAATCGTGCACTTTACATTTAATGTTATTGGCACTTTTCTGTTTACGATCTTATGTGTCGTCACACCATTGATCGGGTGGCTGCAGACAGTTACTCCGACCAATGTTCCGGGTCAAATTGCCAATTTACATACGTTGTTTAACATTGTGACAACAATACTTTTGCTTCCGTTTGGAGAAGTTCTTGCTAAGATATCGCAGAAAATATTGCCAGTGAATGAAAAGGATGATATAATGCAAGGGGTACTGCCACGGATGCAGCTCAATGTCCGGGATACCTTGGGGCAGTCTGCTGTCAGTACAGAAGAGACAAAAAAAGAATTGTGGGATATGCTCTGTATGGCAGAGCAGAATGTACACAATGCATTTGAGGTATTTATCAAAAATGACAAGGAAGTATTTCGGTCCATCGCTGCGACAGAAGAGCGGGTGGATCAGATGAACACGCAGATTTCCTGCCTTATTACAACTGCGCTTTCTCATGAAAATACGACGGTTGGAAGTGGTGTTTTCAGTAGATATTATGCTATTACCGGAAATATAGAGCGGATCAGTGATCATGCAATGAATATTGCAGAATATTCGAAAACGCGCAAAAAGATGGGTGTTAAATTTTCAAAGAAGGCAAAGAAAGAAGCGGCATATCTACAAAAAATCTGCGATGCGTTATTTTCTGCACTAACAAATGTAGATGACGATGTAAAAAAATGGCATGAAGGGATTGCGGAGAAAGAGCAGGAGATTGATGATCTTACGAAAAAATGCCGGGAACGTATGATGGAGCGCATTCAGAATGAAGAATGTTCCTATCAGGCAAGTATCTTATATTCAGAGATGCTTACGGATTTTGAACGAATAGGAGATCATGCGTTGAATATTGCAGATGAATTACAGGCGATTGCCTCGTTAGGAGCAGAAAATTGGACTTGGAATTTAGATGAAGGGGGATTTGATGATTAGCCCTATTTTAATCGCGATGATTATTTTAATCTGTGTTTTTTTGGACCGGGTTTCTGACCGTTTTGGAATCCCGGTTTTACTTGGTTTTATATTACTCGGTATCTTTTTTGGCTCCGATGGAGCGGTTAAGATTCCATTTGACAATTATTCCTTTGCAGAGCAGGTATGTTCCATCGCCTTAATCTTCATCATGTTTTATGGCGGATTTGGAACAAACTGGGAACATGCCAGACCCGCGGCAGGAAAAGCCGTCTTATTATCGACGTTCGGCGTATTGATGACAGCGGGGGTGACGGGAGTTCTCTGTCATTATATTCTTTCGATTTCGTGGATTGAAAGTTTTCTGATCGGTGCGCTGCTCAGTTCTACCGATGCGGCTTCCGTCTTTTCCATATTACGGTCCAAACAGTTAAACCTCAAATATAATACCGCTTCTCTGCTGGAATTGGAGAGTGGAAGCAATGACCCGGTAGCGTATATGATGACGGCTATTTTGATCACGGTCGCAAAAGGGAGTTTGAATTCCTATCAGCTCATTCAGATGCTCGTTCTGCAAATCGGCGGCGGCATTGTATGTGGTATTTTGTTTGCTGCAGTATCCGTTTATTTGATGAAACACTACCGGTTTTCTACGGATGGATTTGATATTATTTTCTCTGTCGGAATTGCTTTGCTGGCCTATGCCATGCCTACTGCAATGGGGGCGAATGGCTATCTCAGTGTATATATTGTAGGTATTGTGCTGGGAAATTCCGACATTAAAAACAAGACCAATCTGGTTCACTTCTTTGATGGTATGACGGGACTTACGCAGATCCTGATATTTTTTTTGCTGGGACTTTTGGCGTTTCCATCAAGACTGCCACAAGTGGTTTTGCCGGCCCTTGTGATTGCATTGATCGTGACGTTTATTGCGCGGCCGTTGTCGGTGTTCCTGGTTTTGACGCCATTTCGAGCCAAAGCAGCACAGCAGATCCTTGTTTGCTGGTCCGGGCTGCGTGGAGCCGCATCCATCGTGTTTGCTATGATGGTGACGCAGAGTTTGAAATTGGAAAATGATATCTATCATATTGTATTTACGGTTGTCTTGTTTTCCATTCTTTTCCAGGGAACATTGCTTCCGGCAGTTGCGAGAAAACTCGATATGATCGATGAGAGTGACACGGTATTGAAAACGTTCAATGACTATTCCAATGAGGTGCCGGTTCAATTTATCCAATTTATGGTAACAAGGGAGCATGCCTGGTGTGGAAGGGCACTCTGCGAGATCAATCTGCCACCGGAGACACTTGTTGTCCTGCTGGAGAGGGAAAGCAAAAATATTGTACCAAACGGTCAGACGATATTGCTGGAGGGCGACCGCTTGATCCTTAGTGCGCTTGCACCGGAGGAAGTGACCGGAATCCGGCTTCTTGAAAAGCATTTGGAGGAAGGACACAAATATGTCGGAAAGAAACTGAGTGAGATTAAGACCGGAAAAAATGAATTGATCATTATGATACAACGAGAAGGGAGTATTATTATTCCGAATGGCAATGATATTTTGCAGGTGGGGGATATGGTTGTTATAAATCGTTCAAAATAGTTGGTAACCAATATTTAATAAATTTTTTGTTGCGTAGAATGGATATTTTGTTATAATTAGATATAGATAATACTGACAGTTGACGATTTTATGACAAAGAAGTGGAGTATATATGGTTAGTGAACAAAAAGTAAGGATGATGATTCGTCTGGCAGAGTATGAGTCGCATGAGGGAAAACAGGATTTTGCACGAACAAAATATTATAAAATGGATTATATCCGGCTGCAGATTTTGAAAACACTTGTCTGCGTGACGTGTGCTGTTGTGTTGATCGCGGTGATCGCCGGATTATACAATATGGAATATCTGATCACGAATGCATTGGAACTCGATTATATCAGCATTGGACGAACTTACCTCGTAATTTATATTCTGCTTTTGGGATTGTTTTCCTTTGTTACCGTGAGTGTTTCTTCACTTCAATACGAAGCGTCAAAGAAACGTGTTAAGGAGTATTATCTTGTATTACAGGAACTTATCCGCTATTATGAGAAGGAAGAAGAGGAAAACGGAAATAAGGAGGAGCGGAATTTATGATAATGGCATTGCTGGTTTTGAAAACCAGATGTAAAGAATTTTATGAAAAGAACTATCGGGTAGTCCGTTCTGTTTTGAAGATTGTGATTAGTTTGATCCTTTATAGTATCATTTTGTACCAGCTTCCATTTTCAAAAGAACTCCGGGAATACGGCCTTCCATTGTCTGTTATTCTGGCATTGGTCAGTGGTTTTGTGCCGGATTCTGTCATCATTTTTTTTGCCGCTATGCTTACAGTATTTGAAATTTCGTCGGTTTCTTATTTGGTGGCAGCATGTTTTTTATTTGTTCTTTTAATATATTTTCTATTGTTTGGCCGATATGCAAAGAGTCAGAGTTATCTGGTCCTTTTGATTCCGGCACTTTGGCCGCTGAATGTTGTATTGGTTGTGCCGATCGTAGCCGCATTGTTTTTGAATCTGGCGATGATTCCGGCATGCCTGGCAGGGGTATTTATAAGATATATTCTGCTTGCGGTTGAAAATTATTATATAATTTCGCAAAATTCGGTAGATACCGGAAATACGCTGGAAGGGCTGCAGTATTGTATTCAGTCTCTTATCCGGAACAAGGAAATACTTTTGTATATGATCACATTTGTGATTGTTTATGTAGTTGTATTTTTGATTCGCCGCAGACGTTTTAATCATGCGTCACAGATTGGAATTTTTGTGGGGCTGGTTGCCGGGATGGCTGGCGTGGTCGCAGGGGATGCGTTTTGGAAGATTGACATTGATTTTATGAAACTGCTTCTTGGGATGGCATTGACAGCAGTGATTGCTTATTTGGTGCAGTTTTTCCGTATGACACTTGATTATACAGGGGTGCATAAATTACAATTTGAAGATGAAGAGTATTTATATTATGTAAAAGCCGTTCCCAAAATGAAAGTCGCACCGGGAGATAAGACGGTGACGAGAATTGAAGAGGATCGGGACGAAGGAATGATTGATCTGAAAGAAGAGATTGAAAAAGTGTTGGAAGAAGATTTGAATTCTGACCATAAATAAAGCCAAAAATAGGCAGGCAGGAGATGAGTACGTATGGAAATGATACGAAGTTTTTTTAAAGATTATGTGGCATGGCTTACGATGCCCGCAATTAATATAATAGATATTATTGAGATACTTATCATTGCATTTGCTGTTTATCATATCATAATTTGGATCAAGGATACTCGTGCCTGGGCACTGATGAAAGGTATCGTTGTTTTGTTCATTGTATGGCTGATTGCCGTAATTCTCGGAATGAATGTATTGTTATGGATTTTCCAGAATGCAATGGTGATCGGAATTACCGCAATTGTGATTATTTTTCAGCCGGAGTTTCGCAATGCATTGGAACAACTCGGGCGGAAGTCGTTTTCGTCTATCAGTCCATTTGATGAGAACAAATCAAAGACAGAGCGTTATTCGGAACGAAGCGTACAGGGAATTGTAAAAGCAGTTTATGAGATGGCAAAGGTGAAGACAGGAGCTTTGATCGTGGTAGAGAAGGAGATTCAATGTCGTGAGTTTGAACGAACAGGTATTCCTATTGACGCAGAGATCAGCAGCCAGCTTCTGATCAATATATTTGAACACAATACTCCATTGCATGATGGAGCTGTAATTTTGCGTGATAACCGAGTGGTTTCAGCTACGTGTTACCTTCCATTGTCAGATAATCTGGAACTTAGCAAGGAATTGGGGACCAGACATCGTGCAGGGCTTGGTGTAAGTGAAGTTTCAGACTCTCTCACAATCATTGTGTCGGAGGAAACGGGAGCTGTATCGACAGCGATGAATGGAAAATTGACACGAAATATGGATGCGGATACTTTGACAAAAATGTTGGCACGTGTGTCAAAACGTTCTTCGGAAAATGCCAGAAAGAAATGGTGGAAGGGGGCAGACAAACATGAGAAGCAAGTGGATGAAAAGCAAGTGGATGAAAAGCAAAGTGATGAATAATTTCGGATTGAAAGTGATCTCTCTTGTTGTGGCTTTTATTGTCTGGCTTGTGATCATTAATACCACCAATCCTACAATTACAAAGACGTTTACAGACATCCCGGTCAAAGTGATCAATGAAAATGTCATTACGTCGTTAAACCAGGTATATGAAGTGGTTGATGGCGATATGGTGGATGTGGTCGTGAAGGGAAAACGCAGTTTTGTAGAAGAATTGACAAATGATGATTTTTCGGCGACGGCGGATCTGAGTAAGTTGTCCACGGTAAATACTGCCGGAATTCAGGTAAAATTAAATAAAGCAACGAAGGAAAATGTAGAACTTGACTGGAATAATGAGGTGCTGCGTATTTCGCTGGAAGAAAAGGAGAGCCAGCAGGTTCGTGTTCAGATCGATACGGAAGGCGAACTGGCAGAATCTTATGTTCTCGGAGATATTACGGCACAGCCTAATATCATAGAGATTTCCGGTGGAAAGTCCAAGATTAAGAAAGTAGACTCGATCGGTGCTGTCGTTCAATTAAAAGGACAAAACAGCAATTTTTCGGCAGATGTAACACCGATTTTATATGACAGCGAAGGAGAAGTTATTGATTCTTCTAATGTAACATTCAGCAATGATACGATTCATGTGGAAGTAGAGGTCGTTCCGACGAAGACCATTCCTCTTTACGTAGAAGCGACGGGTACACCGGCTTCGGGATACCGCCATGTACAGACGGATTATAAACCGGACAGTATAGTGATTTCCGGAAAGAAATCAGATCTTGAAAATGTGAAATCGATTAAGGTTCCGGTTTCTGTTGAGGGAGCGAAGGCGGATGTTGAGCAGGAGATCGATCTAACCCAATATCTTTACAATACCGGATGTAAGCTGACAGAAGAAAATACGACCGTTTCGATCCGCTGTGTGATTGAGAAAAATGGTAAGCGTACGTTTTCTTTTGTAAATTCGGATATTAATGTGAAGAACCTTCCAAACAATTTGAATTTTACGTATGTAAATGAAAATAAACGAAACAGCGTGACTGTGCAGGGAGGCGAAGATGATCTGAGCAAATTAACATTGACGACACTTGGTGCGTATATTGATGTCAAAGGGCTGGCTGCCGGTCAGCACACGGTAGAAGTGAAGTTTGATCTGCCGGAGAATCTCAAACTTAAATCAAAAGTGAGGGTAGAAGTCCTACTTACGCAGTCGGAGGATAACGCGGAGAAACCGACGGAAGAGCCGACTGCTACCCCGGCAGAATAGTACGTGCATGTACTATGACTTGACTTTCCTGTATTTTGGTGTAAAATAAAGTATTGGAAAGAATTTGATTTGAAAAGAGAGGATGTAAGAGATGTTAAACTATAAACGATACAAAAGAGTGCCGGTTGTAGACTTTAAAGAGCGTACCTGGCCAAATAAAGAGATTGAAAAGGCACCGGTTTGGTGTAGTGTGGATTTGAGAGACGGTAACCAGGCTTTGATCGAGCCAATGGTGGTAGAAGAGAAAATTGAATTCTTTAACCTGCTTGTAAAATTGGGATTTAAGGAAATTGAGATTGGATTTCCGAGTGCTTCCCAGATTGAATATGATTTTTTGCGGCAATTGGTTGAGAGAAATCTGATTCCGGATGATGTGACGGTTCAGGTTCTGACACAGTGCCGTGAGCACTTGATCGAAAAGACATTTGAATCCCTGAAGGGAATCAAACGTGCGATCGTGCACATTTACAATTCGACTTCGACATTGCAGCGTGATGTAGTATTCCATATGTCACAGGATGAAGTAAAACAGATTGCGATTGATGGAACCAAGATGGTTAAAAAATATATGAAAGATTACGATGGAGAAGTAATCTTAGAGTATTCTCCGGAGAGTTTTACCGGAACGGAACTTCCGTATGCATTGGAAGTGTGTGAGGCAGTCCTGGATGAATGGGGTGCTTCCAAAGACAAAAAGGTGATCATCAACCTGCCATCTACGGTGGAGATGAATACACCAAATGTCTATGCTGATCAGATTGAATGGATGTCAACACACTTCACGGACCGTGAGCGTGTTATCTTAAGTATCCACCCACACAACGACCGTGGTACAGCGGTGGCATCTGCTGAACTGGCAATGCTTGCCGGAGCTGACCGTGTGGAGGGAACGTTGTTTGGAAATGGTGAACGTACCGGAAACGTGGACGTTTTAAATATTGCTTATAATATGTTCTCCCAGGGAATCAATCCGGAACTGGAGATTGAAAATGTAAATGAGATCATCGATGTATACGAGAGATGCAATAAAATGGACATTGATATGCGTCATCCATATGCCGGTAAATTGGTATTTACTGCATTTTCCGGTTCTCATCAGGATGCGATCAACAAAGGGGTTCAGGCAATGCATGAGCGTAATAGTGAGCATTGGGAAGTTCCCTATCTTCCAATTGATCCAAGTGATCTGGGAAGAGAGTACGAACCAATCGTCCGTATCAACAGCCAGTCCGGAAAGGGCGGCGTGGCCTTTGTGATGGATACCTACTTTGGGTTCAAGCTTCCAAAGAGCATGCACAAAGAATTTGCGGATGTAATCCAGAAAATTTCGGAAAAGCAGGGTGAAGTGGCACCGGATCAGATTATGTCAGAATTTAAGGCACATTATATCGACCGCAAAGAACCATATCACTTCCGCCGATTGAAAGTAGAAGACCTCAGTGAAGAAATGCCGGAGAGTGGATTTGACACGAAGGTTTATCTGACTTATACTTTTGAAGGAAACGAAAAAACGATTGAAGCTTACGGAAATGGTCCGATTGATGCAGTGCAGCGCGGACTGCAGGCAGAGCTGGATATGCCGATCAAGGTGCTGGATTACACCGAGCACGCATTGCAGATGGGATCCAACGCTCAGGCAGCAGCGTACATCCATCTGATGGATGAGAGCCGCGGAATCGTGACCCACGGTGTCGGAATCAGTTCCAATATCACACGTGCTTCCATCCGCGCACTGTTTAGTGCTGTAAACCGCTTTATTGCAAAGGAAGCAGTAAAAGAGTAAGGTTAAGTACTCAAAGCCCCCATATATTTCCAGGTTCACCGAATATGCGCAGACGCATATAGGTTCCATAGAAATATATGGGGGCTTTTTTAATTATTCTATTGACATATCTGTTAATCCAAGGTATACTTTTATTTAAAATTAAAGTGTTTATCCGTAAAATTATAAAAAATACTTAAAAAAACTTAAAGGGGATGAAGAGATGATTTTTTCATATGCTGAATGCATAAAAAAGTATGGCACCGATTATAGGATAAAGAAAGCAATACAAGAAGGAAAATTGTACAAAATGGAACCGGGAATATATTCGGATAGTAGATGTGAGTCGGATACAGCTGTTATAGAGAAGAAGTATCCTCATGCAGTATTTACATTGAATAGTGCATTTTACTATCAAGGATTGACAGATACGATACCATTATATTATTATCTTGCGACAGATAAAAACGCAAGTAAGATAGTTGATAAGAGTGTTAAACAGATTTTTGACAATAATAATAGTTTGGATATTGGTGTTGAAATAATAAATTACTGTGGGGATGATATTCGTGTTTTTTCAAAAGAAAGGTTGTTGATTGAACTTATTAGGAAAAAGAATAAAATGCCGTTTGACTATTATAAAGAAATTCTAAGAAATTATCGCAAAATAATATATGAACTCGATTTCCAACTTGTGGAGGAATATGCTGAGAAATTGCCTAAGACCAATTTGGTTATGAAAACGATACAATTGGAGGTGCTCTAAGTGATAATAAGGGATATGATTTTAAAATTAGAAGATAGCGGATATTCGAAGCAAGATGCAAGAGCACGTGTGTGTCAGGATATTGTTTTAAAGGCAATATCCCAAAGTGTTTTTTCGAATAATGTAACAATTAAAGGTGGGGTGTTAATGAGAGATTTAACAAAGAATAATCGAAGAGCTACACAGGATATTGATATAGACTTTATAAAATATTCTTTATCTGATCAGTTTATTGATTTATTCATACAAAGACTGAATGTGTTTCCTGATATAACGATTGAAAGAGTATCACAGATTACAGAATTGAATCAGCAGGATTATAAGGGGAAAAGTGTTAAAATACTGGTAACGGATTCAGAAAAAACAAGTGTTCAAAGTAAAATTGATTTTGGAGTACATAAACATTTGCAGATTGATCAAGAAGAATATTGTTTTGAAATTGTCAGTGATAACAAAGGAATATCGTTATTGGCAAATTCAAAAGAGCAAATGGTTGCAGAGAAGATAAGATCTTTGTTGAAATTTGGTGCGTTTAGCACGAGATATAAAGATATTTTCGATTTATATTTTTTATGTGACAAAGTTAATAATAGTAAATTGAATGATTGTTTAACGAAATTTGTTTATAATGATAAGAATATGAGAGAGAATAATATAACAGAAGTGGTTCAAAGAATCCAAAAAACTTTTGAAAATAAACAATATTGTGATAGAGTTGATCATAGTGATAAGCGCTGGCTGGATGAATCAATAGATGAAATTTTGAAAAAAATATTAGATTTTTTGTTTACGATGCAAAATACATTCGCAGACTTTTAACTTATAACACCCCACTGCCATTTCTTGCGAGACTATGTGCGCTTGCGCATATTCGTCTCGCGGAGAGATGGCAGTGGGGTGAACTTTTACTTCATATTCTCGTTCGCTGTCGCTAACATCAGTTTGATTCGATTCAACTGGTTTACTTCGCTGGCACCCGGGTCGTAGTCAACGGCTACGATGTTGGCGTCCGGGAAGGCGGAGCGGAGCTGTTTGATCACACCTTTTCCAACGACATGGTTTGGCAGACAGCCAAATGGCTGCGTACAAACGATGTTTGGTACACCGCTGTGAATCAACTCAATCATTTCGCCGGTAAGGAACCAGCCTTCGCCGGTCTGGTTGCCGGCAGATACGAATGGTGCGGCATAATCTGCCAATTGATAGATATTTGCCGGTGGTTCAAAACGGTTACTTTCTTCGAGCGCCTGACGCATTACCTTACGATAACGTTCCATAAACCAGATGGCGGCTTTGGAAAGCAGTTTCGTAGAAGATGGTTTGCCAAGGTGTTCTGCTTTAAAAATGTTATTGTAAGCACTGTACATGAAAAAGTCCAGCATGTCCGGACATACGGCTTCCGCGCCTTCTTCTTCCAGCAGATTAACGATATAGTTGTTGGCAGCCGGCAGATATTTAACCAAAATCTCGCCGACGATACCGACTTTTGGTTTTTTTACATCATCACGAAGTTCGATGGTATCGAAATCTTTAATGATTCCACGGATGTTTTTGTGGAATTCCGAACGTTTCGGATGTTTTACCGCTTCGATACAAATCTGTTTCCATTTTTCATGGAGGGCATTGACCGAACCCGGCACTTTTTCGTAAGGGCGGGTTTTGTAAACAACACGCATAAACAAATCGCCATAAACCAAAGCTTGAAGGGCACCATTGAGGAGGCGGTAGTTAATCTTGAATCCCGGATTCTTCTCTATACCGGCGCTCAATGAGATAACAGGTACCTGTTCCATGCCGGCTTTTCGCAGTGCGCGGCGGATAAATCCGATATAGTTTGTCGCACGGCATCCACCACCGGTCTGAGTGATGATGATCGCGGTGCGGTCAAGGTCATATTTGCCGGAAAGCAGAGCTTTCATAAACTGTCCGACGACAAGAAGAGAAGGATAACAGGCATCGTTATTGACATATTTGAGACCGTAATCCAGTTCGTCTTCTCCGGTAGGAAGAGGAACGATGTTATAGCCGGCAGCAGCAAGTGCCGGAATGATCATGTCAAAATGAATCGGAGACATCTGTGGTGCGAGGATGGTATAGTTTTTACGCATTTCCTCCGTAAAGATGACGCGGTGGTAAGCGGCGTCTTTTACCTCTGCTTTTACCCCTTTTCGTTCCCGGTCTTTTACAGCAGAGATCAGCGAACGGATACGGATTCTGGCAGCCCCCAAGTTATTTACTTCGTCAATCTTAAGGACGGTACAGATCTTATTGGAACCAGTCAAGATATCATTGACCTGATCCGTTGTTACCGCATCCAGACCACAACCGAAGGAATTTAACTGAATCATATCCAGGTTATCCTGTGTGCGGACAAAGGTTGCAGCCGCATACAGGCGGGAATGATACATCCATTGATCCATCGCGATCGTAGGGCGGTTGATCGGCTCCAGATGTGACACGCTGTCCTCGGAAAGAACAGCGATATCGTAAGAAGTGATCAATTCCGGAATTCCGTGGTTAATCTCCGGATCAATGTGATATGGCCGGCCGGCAAGGACAATACCATGTTTGCCATTGTCTTTCATCCATTTCAGAACTTCTTCCCCTTTGCGTTTGATATCTTCTCTTGTTTCTGTTAATTCTTCAAAGGCGGTGTGGGCAGCCTGACGGATTTCAGACTCCGCGATGCCGTTTTCCTTTGAAATCACTTTTACTAATTCGTCGGTAAGAATCTTTTCACTTTCAAAAGAAAGAAATGGGTTTTGGAAAATAATGTCAGAGCCAGCAAGCTCTTCGACGTTGTTTTTAATGTTTTCGCCGTAAGAGGTAACAATCGGACAATTGTAATGATTGCCGGCACCTTCAAATTCACAGCGCTCGTAAGGCACACAAGGGTAGAAGATGTAATCCAGTCCCTGATGGATCAGCCACATGACATGACCGTGTGCCAGTTTTGCCGGGTAACATTCGGACTCACTTGGGATGGATTCGATACCCAGAGAGTAAATCTTCCGGCTGGATTTTGGCGAAAGAACGACTTCGTAACCAAGTTCCGTGAAGAACGTAAACCAGAATGGGTAATCCTCGTACATATTCAAAACACGCGGAATGCCGATCTTGCCACGGTATGCTTTGTCCGCAGTCAACGGCTTGTAATGGTCGAACAATCGTTTATTTTTATATTCAAATAAGTTTGGAACATCTTTTTTCTTTTTGGTAATTCCAAGACCACGTTCGCAGCGGTTTCCGGAGATAAACTGGCGGCCGCCGGTAAATTTGTTGATCGTAAGGCGGCACTGGTTTGTACATCCCTTACAACGAGACATGGAACTTTCAAATTTCAAAGCAATGATATCCTCTAAAGGAAGCATGGTCGTAGGCATTCCTTCTTCGTAATGTTCCCGTGCAATCAGGGCAGCACCAAAAGCTCCCATGATACCGGCGATGTCCGGGCGCACTGCCTGACAGCCGGAGACACGTTCAAAACTGCGGAGAACTGCATCGTTGTAGAAGGTTCCTCCCTGCACGACGACATTGGTTCCGAGGTCTTTCGGATCCGTTAATTTGATTACTTTCAGCAATGCATTTTTGATAACAGAAATAGCAAGACCGGCGGAAATGTCGGCTACCGTAGCGCCTTCTTTCTGCGCCTGTTTTACTTTGGAGTTCATAAATACCGTACAACGCGAACCAAGGTCGATCGGGTTTTCGGCAAATAAGGCCAGTTTCGCAAAATCTTTGACCCCGTAATTTAAGGAGCGGGCAAAGGTCTCGATAAAGGAACCACAACCGGAAGAGCAGGCTTCATTTAACTGCACACTGTCAACCGAGTGATTTTTGATCTTAATACATTTCATATCCTGTCCACCGATGTCGAGGATACAGTCTACGTTTGGCTCGAAGAAAGAAGCGGCATAATAATGGGATACCGTCTCGACTTCCCCCTCGTCCAACATCAGGGCAGACTTGATCAATGCTTCACCGTAACCGGTAGAGCAGGAGCGGACGATCGTCGCGCTGTCCGGAAGAAGTTCGTAAATTTCTTTTACGGCCTTGATCGTCGTTTTCAACGGACTTCCGTTGTTGTTGTCATAGAAGGAATACAAAAGCGATCCGTCTTGTCCGACGAGAGCGACTTTGGTCGTCGTGGAACCGGCATCGATCCCGAGGAAGACATTGCCTTCGTAATCGGCAAGATTTCCCTTTTTCACGGCATGATTGTTGTGGCGTGTCGTAAAGTCTTCGTATTCTTTTTCCGAAGCAAACAATGGTTCCATACGGGTCACTTCAAATTCCATATGAATCTTGCTGCTTAATTTGTCCAATAATTGTTTTAATGTTGTCTCGCCTTCGCCTTTTGAATTCATCGCAGCACCACTTGCGGCAAAAAGATGAGAATGTTCCGGTGCAATGATCGCATCGTCGGTCAGCTCAAGAGTGCGGATGAATGCGGCCTTTAATTCCGTAAGAAAATGAAGCGGTCCCCCTAAGAAAGCAACATTTCCGCGGATTGGTTTACCGCAGGCAAGTCCACTGATCGTCTGGTTGACTACCGCCTGAAAAATGGAAGCGGCAAGGTCCGGTTTGGAGGCACCTTCGTTGATCAGCGGCTGAATGTCCGTTTTGGCAAATACACCACAACGGGAAGCAATCGGATAGATTGCCTGGTAATCTTTGGCATATTCATTGAGCCCGGCAGCATCGGTTTTTAACAACGTTGCCATCTGGTCGATGAAAGAACCGGTACCGCCGGCACAGATTCCATTCATTCGCTGTTCGATTCCTCCGGTAAAATAAATGATCTTAGCATCTTCTCCGCCGAGCTCGATCGCTACATCGGTCTGTGGAGCGAAATCTTTTAATGCGGTTGCTACGCTGACAACTTCCTGAACAAAAGGAATGTTAAGGTGTTCGGAGATCGTTAATCCGCCGGAACCGGTGATCATCGGTGCAATCGCCTGATCGCCGAGCTGCTCATACGCGCGCTCGATGATGCCGCGAAGCGTTTCCTGAATATTTGCGTAGTGACGTTCATATGCAGAAAATAAAATTTTATTTTGTTCGTCGATAATCGCGATTTTGACTGTCGTTGAGCCAATATCAATACCTACTCTGTTCATACTAACCTCCATTATGTGAAACGTATATCTCTATCTTTATGAAAGTGATTTATTACTTATTAAATGTGTTTTATAAAAAATGCGCTTTGAGTTATAGTATACGACAAAATTTGCGTTTTGTAAACAAAATTCGCGAGTAACTTAAAAATGGTAAATGAATATACTGTTAGAGAAGCAAATAGAATTGAGGAAACTTCATGAATCGCAGATATTGTAATGGAATGGTACATGTGATAAAACCGGGAGACACGCTGTATCAGCTCAGCCGGTATTACCGGATCCCGATGGCAATGCTGCTGCGTGCTAACCCGTATGTAGATGTGTACAATCTTCAGGTGGGGCAGGAAATCTGTATTCCGATGGTGCGCGCCCACCGGGGAATGATCTGTATGCCGGTGCCAAAAGACGAACCATTGCCGGTCACCGCAGTTGCCGATGAGACAGAGACCGAAACGCAGGTGCAGTCACAGGAAGAGAGCAGCGCGAAAGTCTCCGAAAGCGAAAACGCAGAAAATGAGCCGGAAAAAGTGGCAGAAGAACCGGCAGAAACATCGGAAGAAAAAGAAGTCGTTTCTTCTGAAAACGCTCTGAGCGAGGAAGAAGAGAAAAAAGTGTACATCACCGATGGCAAGCAAAGCCTGGGCGAAGTATTGATGGCACATGAGACGACCTGGGAAGAATTTGTCCGGTTAAACAACCTGGATCAGGTGGCTTTGCAGGAAGACCAGATTTTGTACTTTACCAAATAGAATGGGCAGAATGAGCAATTCATATAGTCGATAGGACAATATAATTTGTAATTTGTTTTATTGCCGTTCTATTTAGAAAATGAGATCAAAGATTTTCCGTAAGGGATTTTGAACACCGTCAGTGCACAGGGGGCGTAGTTTGCCCTCGTGCACTGTTACGTGGGTTCACGAAGCGCAAGCGGTCCCGGCTGGAAAACTTTGGTTTCATTTTCTAATGAGAACCGTATGACAAAACAAATACAGTTTGACAAAGATTCCCCAAAAAAGTATAATAAAAATATCTATGTTTACAATTTACAGAGAATAGGAGGAAAGAAGCATGCTTCAAATTTTTAATACAGTCGAAGACGGACTGCAGGAATTGGATCAAGTGACGGAAGGATGCTGGGTTGCACTGACGAAACCGACGATGGAAGAACTCGAAACCGTGTCAGCTACGACGGGAATTGATATTGACGATCTGCGTGCGCCCCTGGATGATGAAGAGCGCTCCCGTGTGGAGATAGAAAACGATTATGTTGTGATTTTGGTGGACATCCCTTCCTTAGACGAAAAAGACAGGTATGTGACGATTCCTCTTGGTATTTATACGACAGAAAAGATCATTGTGACCGTATGCCTGGAAGAGACACCGGTATTAAAAGCATTTATGAACAACCGTGAACGGGAATTTTATACGTTTAAGAAGACACGATTTGTATTTCAGATCCTGTACCGCAATGCGACTTCTTATCTGCGCTACCTGCGTATCATCGACCGCAAGAGCGAGCAGATCGAAGAAAAACTGCATATTTCACAGAGAAATAAAGAGTTGATCGAACTTTTGGAATTGGAAAAAAGTCTGGTTTACTTTACCACGTCGCTGCGGTCCAATGAAACGGTGCTGGAAAAATTGCTTCGTACAGAAAAAATTAAAAAATATCCGGAAGATGAAGATTTGCTGGAAGACGTTATCGTCGAGAATAAGCAGGCAATCGAAATGGCAAAAATTTACAGCGATATTTTAAGCGGAACAATGGATGCCTTTGCGTCGGTTATTTCCAATAACCTCAATGTGGTTATGAAATTTTTGTCAACCGTGACGATCGTACTTTCCATCCCTACGATGATCGCCAGCTTTTACGGAATGAACTTTCAGCATATTCCATTGGGGGACAACCCTTATGGATTTTATATTGTGACTGCGATTACGTTGATCGTAACCGTAGTTTTAGTGTTCTTCTTTAAGAAGAAAAACTTATTTTAAAAGCGAGGTTTTAAATATTTATGAAATGGTTTGATAAGGTAGAGCGCAAATTAGGGCGATATGCAATCCCGAATTTGATGCGTTACATGGTTATCGTAAGCATTATTGGAAGTGTGATCGGATTGGTGGTTCCGGGATTTTATGAGATGTATCTGAGCCTCAATGTTTATGCCATCCTGCATGGACAAGTGTGGAGAATCGTAACATTTCTTTTTTATCCGTATGTGAGCATTGGTTCCGGTGGAGCCCTGATCAATATGATATTCTTTGGTATCATGCTGTATGTGTATTATTGGATTGGCAATATGTTAGAGCAGATTTGGGGAAGATTTCGATTTAATGCCTTTTATTTTACCGGAATTTTATTGATCCTCATTATGGCATTTGGCTATTATTTTGTCGTTTGTCATGCGAATGTACAGGCACAGGCACCATGGATTGGATTTAATCTTGCAAGAGTGATCAATCTGAATGATCTGAACTTGTCCATGTTTTTAGCTTTTGCGTTTTTGTTTCCGGATACAATATTCCGCTTGTATTTCCTGATTCCGATCAAAGCAAAATGGCTGGGATATATTTACATTTTATTGAATATTGTCGAGATTTGGCAATATGCACAGTCAGGCGACTATATTGAATATATGCAGATGTTTTTGATCGTGGCAGCACTTCTGGATTTTGTGATCTTTTATGCGATTGCAAGAGAACCACATCTGGGAATGCGTATGAAGCAGGCGAAAAAACGCCGCGTTATTTACAAAAATACGGCGCAGCAGGCAGGGCAGCCAAGACATAAATGTGCCATTTGTGGAAGGACAGAGATCGATTCTCCGCAGCTTGAGTTCCGGTACTGCTCAAAATGCGAAGGAAGTTATGAATATTGTTCCGACCATTTATTTACTCATGAGCACGTGAAGCGTTCCTGAGTGAGATACAATGAACAAAGGGGAAAGGATGTAAGAGATGTATCAAGATATTTTAACCATTGCGGTAGTAACCGTATTTGCATTTTTTGCGATTTACTGGATGTGGTTTCAGGGAGAAGTGGATGGAAGCCGTCTGATCGCAAAGAATTCTATGAAGCAGCAGAAATTTAATATTATTCTTGTTTTGGTTGCGGCATTTATCGTAAAAGCGATCCTTGCGGTAAAGAACGAAGGATACAGTGTGGATATTACCTGTTTCCGCTCTTGGTCGGAGACGGTATTTACCGGAGGGCTCTCCCATTTTTACGAGGGCGATGTAACGGATTATCCACCGGGATATATGCTGGTGCTTTGGCTGGTTGCGGCGATCCGCCACTTGTTTAACATTGACAATTATTCGACCACGGGACTTTTTATGATCAAAGTGTTCCCGATGCTTTTTGATCTGGCAGCAGCGTATCTTATTTACGTGATGGCAAAGAAGAGATTTTCCGAGGGAATGTCTCTGATGCTCTCCGCACTTTATGCGCTGAATCCGGCAGTTGTTATCGACAGTTCTGTCTGGGGACAGGTAGACGGCGTATTGTGCTGCATGGTTCTTCTGACCTGTTACCTGTTTATGGAAGAAAAGAGAATTTTAGCATACTTTGCCTTTTGTGCCGGTGTGCTGCTAAAACCGCAGATGGTTATGTTTGCTCCGATCATTATTTATTCGATCATTGAGCAGGTATTTTTGCATGATTTCAATACGAAAAAGATGCTCCGTGACCTGATCGGCGGTCTGGCATCTTTGGCGGCTATGGTGCTTGTAGCACTTCCGTTTGGGCTGGAGAAGTCGTTGGAAAAATATACCGGTACGCTGGGAATGTTTGAATACTGTTCCGTCAACGCGTACAATTTCTGGGCGATCGTGGGGAAAAACTGGCATGAACAGACAGAAAAGTTTTTGTTTATTCCGGCACAGACATGGGGAACCATTGCCATCGTCGCAGCGGTCGTACTCAGTGCAGTCGTATTTTTCAAAATGAAAAATGACAAGTCCAAATATTTTCTCAGTATGGCAGTTGTCATCAGTGTGATGTTCTGCTTTTCCGTACGTATGCATGAGAGATATCTGTTCCCGGCAGTTGCTTTGATGCTTGCCGCATTTATCTATCGTCCATGTAAAGAATTGTTTTACGGATTTATCGGTTATACCTTGGTGGTTTATATGAATACCGCGCATGTGTATTATACGGCGGTAGAACTTGGAACGACGGGACCAACCGGCTATATTATCGGTGCAGTTGCGGTGTTGACATTGTTCCTCTTTGGTTACCTTCTTTACACAATCTTTAAGAAGAGTGAGATCGTGCAGGAAGCGAATGTAGACGAGGGTGGAAAATCGAAGAAGAAACGACAGACCGTACAAAAACAGCAGGAAAAACGATTTGAATGGAAAATTATTCCAACTGTCGTGATGGAAAAGATGACAAAGACGGATTACATTATTTTATTTGCTATCATGCTTGTTTATGGTATTTTCGCTTTCCATGATCTCGGAAAGACAAGCGCTCCGGAGACCGGATGGGAAGGAACGCAGGCAGGACAGCAGATCGTCCTTGATTTTGGTGAAGTGAAGAACCTGAAAGAATTTGAGGTATTTTCCGGAAGTTATGAAAACCGAAGTCTTTATATGGAACTTTCGAACGATGGAACCAATTATGTGAGCGGTGGAACGGCGAAAGTCTCCGATGTATTCAAATGGAACAATGTGCAGCTTGTCGCTGACGGCGGTTCGGAGGCGACGACAGCATTTAATGTCACGACACGTTATATCCGCTTTACGACGGTAGAAGATCTGGTGACATTAAAAGAAATGGTATTTAAAGACGCGGACGGAAATCTGGTGGTTCCGGTCAATAAAGACCAATATCCGGAACTTTTTGATGAGCAGGATGAGTATGACGATGCGCATACCTTCCGCAGCGGAACATATTTTGACGAAATTTATCATGCTCGTACGGCGTATGAGATGATTCATGATTTGTACAATTACGAAAATACGCATCCACCATTGGGTAAAATCTTTATTTCCCTCGGAATCCGTATTTTTGGAATGAATCCGTTTGGATGGCGTATCATCGGTACATTGTTTGGTGTCGGAATGCTCCCGTTTTTGTATCTGTTTGGAAAGAGACTCTTCCATCAGACATGGGTGGCAGGCGTGGTTACGACGTTGTTTGCTTTTGATTTTATGCACTTTACGCAGACAAGAATTGCCACGATCGACGTATATGGTACGTTCTTTATCATGGCAATGTTTTACTTTATGCTCCGCTATGCACAGACAAGTTTTTATGATACAGAATTTAAAAAGACCCTGATTCCGCTTTTCTTAAGCGGTTTGATGATGGGACTCGGTTGTGCCAGCAAATGGACGGCGGTTTATGCGGCAGCAGGACTGGCTGTATTCTTTGCGGCGATCATGCTTTACCGATATATGGAATACCGCAGAGCGTGCAACAATCCGGGCGGAAGTACCGGAACGATCGCGCACCGGCATGTTATAGATGTCTTTAAGAGTAATTTTCTTAAGACAATCGGTGCCTGTGTCATATTCTTTATCGTGATTCCGGGACTGATCTATCTGTGTTCTTACATTCCGTTTAACGATGGAACGACAGACGGTCTGTTTACGCGGATGATCAATAATCAGAAATCGATGTACAGTTACCATTCCCAGCTGGAAGCGACACATCCGTATTCTTCCACCTGGTATGAATGGCCGACGATGATCCGTCCGGTATTTTACTATTGCAACACGGTGGCAAATGATATGCGTGAAGGAATCAGCGCATTCGGTAACCCGCTCGTATGGTGGGCAGGCATCTTTGCGTTCCTTTACATGATCTATCTTGTAGTGAAGAAAGCAGATAAGACGGCATTGTTCCTTGTATTTGCTTATTTGGTACAGTACGTACCGTGGATGCTCGTGCCGAGATGTACATTTGCTTACCATTATTTTCCAAGTGTGCCGTTTATTACCTTGATGATCGGATACACATTGTACCGCTTTATCGGCGACAATAAAAAGAAACGCATTTTTGCTTATGTATATGCGGCAGCGGCCGTAGGTCTGTTCCTACTGTTCTATCCGGTATTGTCCGGACAGCCGGTAAGCCTCGAATTTGTGGAAAACGGACTGCGCTGGCTGACGGGATGGGTATTAGTACTGTAGGCAGAAAGCCTGCATGACAGGAGGAAACGATGAATCAGATTCGAAAAATTATAAAAGACCTGGACAAGGGAGTGGCACCACGCAAGAATCTCCCGATTTATGCCAATTATCTGGCAGATACGTATTTGAATTATGCCTCCATAGAACTGGTGTTTTCGGCTTATATGCTGGTGGAGACCTGCCAGGAAGGCATCGATCTGTCCGAAGAGGAAGAACGCAGATACGATGAGGTGCGAAAGGAAATCCCACATGTGTACGAGGAAGATGCGGAGGCACAGAAAGCCTGCATCGAGCGGCTTGACCGCATTCGTGGCGAGATTACACAGGTGATGGAAAAATATACATCCTATACCGATCAGCTGATCTGTTATGATTATGTGCTGAAACACCGTAAATTTGACTTTGAAGAGGAAGAACCTTATCAGAAAGATGTTTTTGCGACAGAAGAAGATGTTTTTGTCAAAGAATTGATGGCATTTCTCGTGGGAAACAAAGACCAGAGTATCGTCAAAGAACGGCTTCAGCAGCTGATGGGAATGATTCCGGTACACATGACAAAACAGCGTCTGATGGGAAAAATTCAGGACACCGGAAGTTTGTATATCGGAGGCGATATGGCATCGCTGGATAACTTTATCTATATGATACGTTCGGCTGCTATGATTCAGAAAGCCGGTACGGAGACGGAAGAAGATGCCATTGCAGACCTTTTGAAGGAATTGCAGAATACGGATTTTGCAGGTTTGACAAAAGAATCGTTTGAGGCGATGAGTAAAGAATTGGAAAAAGCGGGAGAGTACATTCTTCATGTGACCGATTTTTATTATCAGCTGCAAAAGGTAGTAAATGCGATGTATGCGCTTAGTCTTGCTAATTGCCATAAGCGGGAAGAAAGTGCTTTGTATGAGCACTGCCGCGGCATTTTGATGGAAGTGGCAAACGGAAGTTTGAACGAGGAAGGGCTTGTAAAACTGGAAGGAAAGATTGAAACGTATGTGGAAAAATCCAGTTATCTGGAAGCCGTTCTTTTTGAGATCAAAGCCTCTCATAAGAAGATCATTGAGGAACTCGGAAAAGGCGAGGAATTTGATGCATTTGCGAAAATTGCCAATTTATTATCCGACAGTTTGTTTATTGATATGGAACGTTTTGGCGAGAGCGATACGGTCGAAGCTGCGGTGGAAGCAGAGAAGATCAAAGAACTCACCGGAGAATTGTCCGACTTTTTATCGACACTTTCCAAGCCGTTGAAAAAGGCGGTTATGGCAGAAGTGCTTGAAAAACTTCCGGTAGAATTTACCAATGCCGGTGAGATTGAGACTTATATCCGGACAAATCTGTTTGGATGCCAGAATGAGGCAGAAAAGAAAGCAGCCATGATCGAACTGCGTGAGTGGATGGATGAGGCGGCAGAATGGAGGAGTAAATGATTTTTTGGTACAAAGACCTTTACATGGATGAAAAGGTTCGAAAGCAGGAAAAAAAGTGCAAAAAAATCATTGAAGAACGAAGCGTTTTCCAAAAGCTTCCATGGAAAAAGAGCTTTTATATCATTACGCTTGCTGAAAATGAAAAAAATCTTTTTGAAATCATGAATACCGATCAATTGTTTTTCAAATATTATGGACAGAAGGAACTTTATGTCATTGGTGTGACTTCGGAATACGATGCGGCGGTATCGGTCGTTGAGCAGATTTTATGTGAAGGCTTTGCGGCATCGGAAGAGTTTTCTCCGAAACAGATATTTGAAAAGAAGGATTTTTCGAGATAGGAGGAAGGTGATGTAGAGTGGCAGTTGTAGTTGCCATACTCAAAACAATTGGTATGATCTTACTGGTTCTGCTGGCACTCTGCGTGCTTCTTCTGTGTGCGGCGCTGTTTGTGCCGGTGAGATACCGGGTTACGGTGGAAACGAAAGACGAGATTCAGGTGCGGTGTCAGATCAGCTGGCTTCTGCGTGTCGTTTATATCGTTCAGGAGACACTGGAAAGCGGCATCCGTATCCGTATTTTCGGAATCCCGCTAGACCGGCTCAAAAAAATTCCTGCATTTTTCCGGCGAACGAAAAAAACAGCGGAAAAGAAGGAAGAAACGAAGGAAACTCCGCGGGAAGAGCCGGAGGAAGGGGTTATCGTGACGACCGATTTTTCGGATGAACGTGTCAAGCCAAATCCACTGGCAGAGAAAACGGTATCCGGGGACAGAACAGATCCGCCAAAGAAAAAGAAGAAAAAAAGAAAGAAAAAAGGCTTTTCATTTGACAAAATATCAAGTATAATTACGTTTATAAAGGATCCGGCAAACAAACGCGGGATCCGGACGGTAAAAAAAGAACTGCTTGCGCTGCTTCAGTACATGGCACCGGAGAAAATTGACGGCAAGGTTGTATTTGGGACAGGCGATCCCTGTACGACAGGCTGGATTTTAGGAGCTGTGAGCATGGTACCTCCGGCTTATACGGAGGGACTCCGGATCTGCCCTGAATTTGAGGAAAAGCGGTTTCAAGCAGATGGTTATGTAAAGGGAAAGGCGCGGCTGATCTATATGGTGCGTCTCGTGATCCGCGGATATCTGGATCCGGATATCAAACGATGGATCGATCAAGTATTCGGAAAGTGAGGAAATGAAAATGAGTGACAACAGTTTTAACAATACGGTAGAATCTCTGTTTAAAGGGATGGACAATTTTATTACGACAAAGACTGTCATCGGAGATGCGGTGCGTTTTGAGGATGGTACGATCGTACTTCCACTTGTCGATGTGAGTTTTGGTGTCGCAGCCGGCGCATTTTCTGACGATAGTGCGAAAAAGAATAACGGCGGCGGTGGAATGGGTGGAAAGATCCAGCCAAGTGCCGTACTTGTGATCAAAGATGGAACTTCCCGTCTTGTCAATGTAAAGAATCAGGATGGTATTACAAAATTGCTGGATATGGTTCCGGAATTTGTGGAAAAATTCTCCAAAAAGAACGAGAAAAACGAAAAAGACGGAGAATAAAATGCGAATAACGAAAAAAAATCAAAAAATTTGAATTTTTTTCTTGCATTCTATCAAAAGATTTGATAAAATAGTCGTGTTGTGTGTGAAACAAAAAATAAGGTTTTGACATAAGATTTTATAGAAGGAGGTGCTTTTCATGGCAAAGTGTGCAGTTTGTGATAAGAGTGTACATTTCGGTAACGCTGTCAGCCATTCTCATAGAAGAAGCAACAAAATGTGGAAATCTAATTTGAAATCGGTTAGAGTTAAGGTGAATGGTGGAACGAAGAAGATGTACGTTTGTACTTCCTGCCTTCGTTCAGGAAAAGTGGAAAGAGCATAGTCCACTCTATACTTAGAATAAGAGAGCCAATGACTGGAGACAGTGGTTGGCTTTTTTGACGTCCGGAAACAATTTCAGCAGGAAGTAAAGAGATTGTAACCGAGAATCAGGCAGAGCAGTATAATACAGATGGCGAGGAAGCCGTTTGTGATAAAGAGCATGACTGCCATGCCGATACCAATCCAGAAAAGAATAAATCCAAGTAATTTTTTCATAATCGCCTGTCCTGCACAGAGAAGGAGTTACTATTATTGTATCCTTTTTCTCAAAAAACGTGAAAAGAATCCGGAAAGAATTGATTTTTTTTATGTTTTGGTGTACAATAAAAATAACTATATTTTGAGTGAATGGAGGGTCAATATGAAGGGTGAACTTGATAACGAGATGGGAAAAATTCTCGTAGATGAAGATGTACTGGCAAAATACGCCGGTTCTGCCGCAGTGGAATGTGCCGGAGTAGTCGGTATGGCCTCTGTAAATATGAAAGATGGTATTGTCAAATTACTGAAGAAAGACAGCATTCGTCATGGCGTATATGTGAATGTAAAGGACAATAAACTCTATATCGAACTTCGCATCATTGTAGCTTATGGTGTAAGCATTATGACCGTTGCAGAAAATCTGGTAGAAAGTGTCAAATATAAAGTTGAAGAATTTACCGGAATGGAAGTAGGCAAGATCATTGTGCGCGTAGAAGATGTCAAAGTGGTTGACTGATGGATGAGAGGATACTAGTGTTGATATTTGGAGGTCAAAGAGAGTGAGCGTAAAAAAGATTGACGCTGCCCTGGTGAGAAAATGTTTTCTCGCCGGAGCTGCGGCACTTCAGGCAAAAAAAGAATACATTAATGAATTAAATGTCTTTCCGGTGCCCGATGGCGATACCGGAACCAATATGACGATGACGATTATGTCTGCCGCAGATGAAGTGGCAGCCTTGGAAGAGCCTTCGATGGAGACCATCTGTAAGGCGATTTCAAGTGGATCTCTTCGTGGCGCACGCGGAAATTCGGGTGTTATTCTTTCCCAGTTGTTCCGCGGTTTTACCCGTGTACTGCGCGAGGTGGAAGAGGCCGATGTGTATGTGCTTGGGAAAGCCTTTGAAAAAGCGGTAGACTCTGCGTACAAAGCAGTAATGAAACCAAAAGAAGGTACGATCCTTACGGTTGCCAAGGCAGGTGCGGAAAAAGCAGTGCAGCTGGCACCAAAGAGCGAAGATCCCGCAGAGTTTTTAGAAAAAGTCATCCATGAAATGAATGAGACCCTAGACCGGACGCCGGAGATGCTTCCGGTGCTGAAAGAGGCCGGCGTGGTCGATTCCGGAGGAAAAGGTCTGGTAACGATCATGGAAGGAATCCTGGATGCTCTTTTGGGAAAAGAGATTGCTTATGAGCCGGTTAAGAAAGCAGCCGGCGGTCCGGTGACGACAGGAGCCGGTGCGACAGGGATCGAGACGGAGAACATCAAATTCGGTTACTGTACGGAATTTATCGTTATGCTCAACGGAGCAGAGTTTACGAGTGAAGATGAGATTGAGTTTAAACAATACTTGGAAAATATTGGAGATTCCATCGTCTGCGTGGCAGATGAAGATCTCGTAAAAGTTCATGTGCATACCAATGATCCGGGACTTGCGATCCAGAAGGGACTCAGCTACGGAGAATTGACGCGCATGAAGATTGATAATATGCGAGAAGAGCATAATGAACGTGTCATTATGTCCAATGAAAAAGCCGTTGCGAAAACAGCGGAAGAAGAATTGAAGAAAATGGAGAGTGTGCAGAAAAAACCGAGAAAACCGGAAGGGTTTATCTGTGTTTCGGCAGGAACCGGTTTGAGTGAGATTTTCACGGAACTTGGTGTGGACGTTATCATTGAGGGCGGTCAGACGATGAATCCGAGCACGGAAGACATATTAGAGGCAATTGAGCAGATAAATGCAGACACCATTTACATCTTGCCAAATAATTCCAATATTATTCTTGCGGCAAATCAGGCGAAGAGTCTGACGGAAGATAAAAATATCGTTGTAATTCCGACGAAAAACATTCCACAGGGAATTACGGCGATGATTCAGTATATTGACGGAAATTCGCCGGAGGAAAATGAGCGTGCGATGACGGAAGCACTTGATGAGGTTCGTTCCGGTCAGGTGACATACGCAGTCCGTGATACGACGATCGATGGGAAAGAGATCGCAGAGGGAGATTTCATGGGACTCAGCGATAAGACGATTGAAGCGGTAGGAAAAGATATCGTTGAGACGACCGTGGAACTGATTCATAAGCTGCTGACACCGGACAGTGCCTTGATCACCATTTATTATGGCGCGGATGGTTCGGAAGAACAGGCAAGAGAGATTGCAGAAAAGATCTGCGCAGAAGAGGAAGATCTTGAAGTAGAGATTGAAAACGGTGGACAGCCGGTTTATTATTACTTTATTTCGGTAGAGTAAGACAGAATGAGGAGAGGCGCGAGGTGCTTTTTCGGGTACCCGCGTCTTTCCTATGTTAGTGAAAGAAGAAAGGACGTATTTTTGTGGACAAGCTTGTATTGATCGATGGAAACAGTATTGTAAACCGTGCCTTTTACGGGGTGCCGGATCTGACAAACCGCGAAGGACTGCATACGAATGCCATCTATGGATTTTTGAATATTTTACTGAAAATTTTGGACGAGGAAAATCCGACTCATCTTTTGGTGGCGTTTGACGTCAAAGCACCGACGTTCCGCCATGAAATGTTCGATGAGTACAAGGGAACAAGAAAACCGATGCCGGGAGAACTCAGAGAACAGATTCCGGTATTAAAAGAAATCCTTTCTTCCATGAACATTCAGATGAAAGAGCAGGCGGGGATCGAAGCCGATGATATCCTCGGAACGATGGCAAAGACCGGAGAAGCACAGGGACTGGAAGTTTCGGTGGTTTCCGGGGACCGCGACCTTTTGCAGCTGGCGACGGATAAGATCAAAGTGCGTATTCCGAAAACAAAAGGTGGAAAAACGACCGTTTTGGATTACAATCGTCCACAGGTCATTGAAGAGTACGGTGTCACACCGGAGCAGATCATTGATCTCAAAGGACTGATGGGGGATTCTTCTGACAATATTCCGGGAGTTCCGGGAGTTGGCGAAAAAACGGCGGTAAAAATATTGACATTATTTGGAACAGTTGAAAATGCCATCGCGCATGTCGAAGAAATCACACCAAACCGCGCCAGAGAAGCCGTAAAAAACAATACAAAACTGGCTCTTCTCAGTAAAAAACTGGCAACGATCAAAACGGACTGCAAGCTGGGGGTAAAATTAGAAGAGTGCAGAATGCAGGAGATGTTTACGCCGGAAGCATATGAAAAGATCAGTGTCTTGGAGTTTAAGTCCTTGATGAACCGCTTTGAAAAAGATACAAAAAACAATGCAGCAGTGGAAGATAAATTTGAAACGATCCAACGTGCTGCACAGTTTCACAGCTGTGTGGATGATTGCATTACAAAGGGGATGCTGTCATTTAAGCTGCTTTGCAAGGAAAAGGCAGACAAAGACGGACAGACCAATGGCCAGATGACGTTATTTATGGAAGAAGAGGGAAGTCTGTTTGGCGGTGCCATTACTGCGGATGGAGAAAAGGTATCGTTCTTTGCTATAGGTGGCGAACTGTCAGAGCAGGTGGTAAAAGACGAACTGGAGCGTGCCAATGAGGCGGGCGTGACCTTTATTACCAATGACTTAAAAAAACAATTGCCGGAATTGCCGGAACTTGATGAAAAGAAATGTTTTGATACGAGTGTGGCAGCCTATCTCATTTATCCGGTACAGAAGGGATTTGAGGAAGAAGATATCAGTACGGAATATGCGGAATTTGTCATGCCGCCGTATTCCCAGATGTTTGGGAAGAAAACATTGTACCAGATGTGGCAGGCACAGCCGGAAGACGTGACAAATTATGCCTGTTACTGTGCCCTTGTTTCGTTCCTTTCGTATAAACCATTACACCGCAAACTAAAGACAATGAAGTCGTATGAGTTATTTGAAGAGATTGAGATGCCCCTTGTATTTACGCTGTACCGCATGGAGCAGGAGGGAATTTATGTAAAACGAGAAGCTTTGCGTCAGTACAGTGAAAAACTGGGAGAGCGGATTGACGTGCTGGAGCAGGAGATCTATGATCTTGCGGGCGAAGAATTTAATATCAATTCGCCAAAGCAGCTTGGTGTGATTTTGTTTGAAAAACTCCGGATGCCATATGGAAAGAAAACGAAGACCGGGTATTCGACTTCGGCAGAAGTGCTGGAAAAACTGCGATTTGAAAGCCCGATTGTAGAAAAAATACTGGAATACCGCCAGCTGACAAAATTAAAATCGACCTATGCAGACGGATTGTCCGTTTACATTGATATGGATGGACGGATCCGCACGACCTTTAATCAGACGATCACGGCGACAGGGCGATTGAGCAGCACGGAACCGAATTTGCAAAATATTCCAATCCGAATGGAACTTGGCAGACAGATTCGTAAAGTATTTGTTCCGAAGGAAGGCTGTGTGTTTTTGGATGCCGATTATTCTCAAATCGAACTTCGTGTGCTGGCACATATGTCGGGTGATGAAAAACTGATCGAGGCGTACAAGGAAAATGCGGATGTACACCAGACGACGGCATCCCTCGTATTTCACGTGCCATATGACGAAGTTACTCCGATGCAGAGAAGAGATGCCAAAGCGGTAAACTTTGGAATTGTGTACGGAATCAGTGGCTTCGGTCTGTCGCGGGATCTTGGGATCACGAAAAAACAGGCAGAACAGTATATAAAGGATTATTTTGAAACGTATCCGAAAGTGAAAGAGTATATGGATTCGCTGGTGGAAATGGGAAAAAGTAAAGGGTATGTGACTTCTCTTTACGGCCGCCGCCGTCCGATCCCGGAATTGTCTGCGAAGAATTTTATGCAGCGGCAGTTTGGGGAGCGTATTGCGATGAATTCACCGATTCAGGGAACGGCAGCAGATATTATAAAGATTGCGATGAACCGCGTGGATGCGAGACTGCGGAAGGAAAACATGCAGTCGCGCCTGATCCTGCAGATTCACGATGAACTTTTGGTAGAGACAAAAATAGAGGAAATAGAGGAAGTGTCCCATATTCTGAATGAGGAAATGATTCATGCGGCAGCATTGAAAGTGCCGTTGATCGCCGATGTGAAGCAGGGAACGACCTGGTATGAGGCAAAATAGAAACAGCACCGGACTGTAACGAAGGAGGAAGACCATGATCATAGGAATGGCGGGAGGAGTAGGCAGTGGAAAATCAACCGTTCTTTCGATATTGAAACAATACGAAAAAGTGCGTATCTGTATGGCAGATGAACTGGGACATCAGGCGATGGAACAGGGGACGAAAGCCTATGAAAAAATTGTGGCCCATTTTGGAAAGGAGATCTGCGATGAAAGCGGTGCGATCAACCGAACAAGACTGGGAAAAATTGTATACGCTAATGACAGACAGCTGGGAATGCTCAATGAGATCATTCATCCTGTCGTGTGGGAAGAGATTGCCACGCAGGCAGCAAAATACGGAGAGGACAATCTGTTTTTTGTAGAGAGTGCCATTCTTTATGAGAGCGGACTGGATAAACTCTGCAATGAGGTCTGGGGAATATTGACGGAGGATACCCTGCGTTTTAAACGATTGCAGGAATCCCGTGGATATTCGCGTAAACGGGCGGAAAGCATTATGCAGAAGCAGGTTTCTGCGTCATTTTTGAAGCGCCACTGCGACCGGCTGATCCACAATGATGGCAGTGAAGAAGAACTGGAAGCAGAGATTGCACGCATTATGAGTGCTTATGGAACCCGCCGAGGTAATGGTGGAAAATAGAGAATAGATGTGATATACTAGAAAGAAGTGGAGAAATCCACGGGCAGTATGAAATGAATGAGGGATGACTATGAACAACAGCAGAGAAGATTATGTATTTGGCTTGGATATTGGTACAAGAAGTATTGTTGGGACCGTTGGTTATCGTACCGGGACGGACCGTTTTGTTGTTGTGGCACAAAAATCTCTGGAGCATACGACGCGTGCCGTGATCGATGGACAGATTCACGATATCGCTACGGTGGCAGATGAGATCGCCAGTGTGAAGAAGCAGCTGGAGGAGGAAATCGGGCAGAAACTGACGAATGTCAGTATTGCGGCTGCCGGCCGTGTGCTGAAGACAGAGACAGTGTATGTGGAACACGAAATGCAGTCGGAGACCCGGGTGACAAAAGAACATATTCATTCACTTGACAGCATAGCAGTAGAAAAGGCATATGACCGCATTCGCCGGCAGAATGACCATAAAGACAAACATTTTTACTGCGTTGGGTATTCGCCGGTAAAATATTATCTCAATGGGTATCCGATGGAGATGATTGAAAAACATATGGCATTGTCTATCGGCGTGGAGATGATTGCAACATTTTTGCCGGATGAAGTTGTAGATGGATTGTATCAGGCGGTCGAGGATGCCGGACTGCATGTGGCAAGCCTGACATTGGAGCCGATTGCGGCGATCAATGTGGCGATTCCGGAACGATTCCGTCTTTTAAATATTGCATTGGTTGATGTGGGAGCCGGCACGTCTGATATTTCTGTCGTAAAGGAAGGAAGTATCATTGCATTTGGCATGATGCCATTGGCGGGAGACGAGATCACGGAGGCAATCGCAAAGCGATATCTGACTGATTTTGAGACGGCTGAGAAAGCGAAAAAAGCCGCTGACAGGAAAAAAATGGTAACCTTTAAAGATATCATGGGTGAAACAGTCAAGGTTTCTCAGGAAGAGATTCATGAAGTGGCTGCGCAGGCGATGGATTCGATTGTGAGTAACGTCGCACAGAAGATCATCGAATTAAATGGCAATAGTCCGGTCAGTGCGGTGTTTGTCGTCGGAGGCGGCGGAAAAATGCCGGGCTTTACGGAAAAACTGGCAGCTAAGCTGAACCTGCCGGAAAACCGAGTGGCGATCCGTGGAGCTGAAGTGCTGCAGCAGATTGATTTTAGTGCAACAAATGTGAAAAAAGATTCCACCCTTGTGACACCGATTGGAATCTGCCTGGAATATTATGAGCAGAAGAGCAGTTTTATTTATGTAAAAGTAAATGAAGAACGCGTGAAAATATACGATAATGGAAAAGCGACGGTTTTGGATGCCTGTATTCATGCCGGATTTGCGCAGGACAGCCTGTTTCCTTCCCGAGGGGACAGCGTGCATTATAAACTCAATGGAGAAGAGCGCGAAGCCAAGGGATATCTTGGGGAAGCGGCAGAAGTGGCAGTAAACGGAAAAGAGACGAATCTGAACCAGCTGCTGAAGGAAGAAGACCAGGTACGTATCAAGCCTGCGACAAAAGGCGAGCGGGCGCATTTGACACTTGGCCGCATCAAGGAGTGCCAAAAGAAGATAAGTGTTCTCTTTTTTGGCGAGAAACTGGAATATCCGGTCAAAGTGTATGTCAATGGAAAGCCGCAGGATGACCGGTATGTGGTTCGTGAAGACGACCGGATTTCGGTGGACGAGACATGTCGGATCGCCGAATTGTTTGAATATAAAAAGATACCTGAGCGGGACGATATTTTACTGAATGGCGAGGATACCACATGTACTCACCGGGTGACCGATGGGGATGAGGTGGAACCGGTACCGCAGATCAAGCGGCCGCCAAAACCACCGAAACCATTGAAACCGCCGAAAAAGGCACCGGTATCTGCCGTAGTGGAAGATCTTGTAAAAGAGGCGCAGAAAGAAGCAGAGGAACCGGCCGAGGATCCGTTATTGGCTCCGCCGAAACCATTGCCTTCCTGGGCGGCAGATCTGCCCTTTATGACAAAAAATCATGCGACGCAGGAAGGACCTGCTAGTGTGCAAAATGCGGTTTTGCCGGAAGAAAAGCCGGAGCCGGCTGTGGCAGAAGTACCCATCGTGCAGGCAGAGCCGACGAGGATCAAAGTCGAGATCAACGGCACGCCGACGCTTTTGCCGGAGAAGGCAAAGCCGGTATTTGTAGATCTGTTTGATGTGTATCCGATCGATCTGACAAAACCGGGAGGAAAACGGATGGTTTCCCGGCTGAATGGAATCGATGTCATTGATTTTACGATGCCGCTTCATGAAGGAGACCGGGTAGATCTGTATTGGGAAAAGTAACGCGATAGGAGAGACCAGGATGGAATTGTACAGCATCGCCAGCGGGAGCAGCGGAAACAGTATTTTCGCAGGAACGTCGGCAGAGAATACCGGTATTTTACTGGATGCCGGGATCAGTAAGAAAAGAATTGAAGAGGGTCTGGCACAGAGACAGTTGTCACTTGATCAGGTAGAAGCCATCTTCATCACACACGAACATGCAGATCATATCAGCGGGCTTGGCCCTATTGCACGAAAATATGCGATACCCATCTATGCGACAGAGGGCACGATACAATACATACGGGAAACCGGAAAATGTGGCAAAGTGGACACGGATCTGTTTCACTGTGTACGGCCGGATGAGTCCGTACATGTCGCCGGTATGGAAGTGACGCCGTTTTCGATTTCCCATGATGCTGTCGATCCGGTAGGATATACGATGCGGGCGGAAGGAAAGAAACTGGCCGTGGCTACCGATATGGGAGAATATACGGATTATACGATCTCCCATCTGCAGGATTGCGATGGTATGCTTTTGGAGGCAAATCACGATATCAATATGCTGCAAGTCGGCAGTTATCCATATTCGCTGAAAATGCGCATATTGGGCAAAAAAGGACATCTTTCCAACGATGCCTGCGGAAGGCTTTTGAAACAGCTGATGGCGCATAAACTGCATCATGTTTTACTGGGGCATCTGAGCCGGGACAACAATTATCCGGAACTTGCCTACGAGACGGTAAAATACGAATTAACCCAGGAAGAAGGCATGGTGCCGGGAAAAGATTTTGTATTGGAAGTTGCATGTAGAAATGAACCCACTCCACCGATTTTGGTGCAAGGTTAATAGATTACAATAAGAAATGGAGATTATTATGAAGAAGACAATTATTACGGTAGTAGGAAAAGACAGCGTAGGAATTATTGCAAAAGTATGTACTTATCTTTCAGAAAAGACAATTAACATCCTGGACATTTCCCAGACAATCGTGGATGGGTATTTTAACATGATGATGATCGTAAATATGGAAGATGCGACAAAAAGTTTTGCTGAAATTTCGGAAGAACTTGAGAAAATGGGCGAAGAGATCCATTGTATCATCCGCGTACAGCGAGAGGAAATTTTTGACAAAATGCACCGCATCTAAGGAGGACAAAAACTGTGATTAATATACATGAAGTAATTGAAACGAATGATATGATCGAAAAGGAAAATCTGGACGTGCGTACGATTACCATGGGTATCAGCCTGTTGGACTGCATTGACAGTGACCTGAATAAAGTATGCGATAACATCTACAATAAGATCACGTCAATGGCAAAAGATCTTGTCAAAGTCGGCGAAGAGATCAGCATGGAATATGGTATTCCGATTGTAAATAAACGAATTTCCATTACACCGGCCGCGTTGATCGGCGGATCGGCCTGCAAGAGTCCGGAGGACTTTGTACAGATCGCCAAAGCTCTTGACCGCGCAGCAAAGAAGGTAGGGGTAAACTTTATCGGCGGTTATACCGCACTCGTGTCAAAGAAAATGACGAAGGCCGATGAGTATCTCATCCGCTCTATCCCGGAAGCACTTGCCTGCACCGAGCGTGTGTGCAGTTCCGTCAATGTCGGTTCTACTAAGACAGGACTGGATATGGACGCCATCCGTTTGATGGGAAAAATTGTAAAAGACACCGCAAAACTGACCGCAGATCAGGATTCTCTTGGCTGTGCCAAACTGGTTGTATTTTGTAATGCGCCGGATGATAACCCATTTATGGCGGGTGCTTTCCACGGTGTTACGGAAGGTGACGCGATCATCAATGTCGGTGTCAGTGGTCCCGGTGTAGTAAAAACAGCGCTTGAGAGCGTAAAAGAGAAAGACTTTGGAAAAGTATGTGAGACAATTAAAAAGACGGCATTTAAGATTACCCGTGTCGGACAACTGGTGGCTTATGAAGCTTCGAAACGTCTGAATGTGCCATTTGGTATCATTGACCTGTCTCTGGCTCCGACTCCGGCAGTCGGTGACAGTATCGCGGAGATTTTTGAAGCACTCGGACTCGAACGTGCGGGCGCACCGGGAACGACGGCTGCTCTTGCCATGTTAAATGACCAGGTGAAAAAGGGCGGCGTTATGGCATCTTCATATGTTGGCGGCTTAAGTGGTGCGTTTATCCCGGTCAGCGAAGACCAGGGAATGATCGATGCCGTCAATGACGGTGCCTTGACATTGGAAAAACTGGAAGCGATGACCTGTGTATGTTCCGTAGGACTTGACATGATCGCAATTCCGGGAGATACGAAAGAGACGACCATCGCCGGAATTATCGCTGACGAGATGGCGATTGGTATGGTAAACCAGAAAACGACAGCGGTCCGTGTCATTCCGGTACAGGGCAAGAAAGTCGGAGATACGGCAGAATTTGGTGGCCTTCTTGGTTATGCACCGATTATGCCGGTCAATACATTTGGCTGTGATGACTTTGTCAATCGTCCGGGAAGAATACCGGCACCGATCCACAGCTTTAAAAACTAGAAAACGATTCAGAAAATATCAGGAGGCTATATGTTAGAGCAGATTGACTATAAAACTATTTTTCACTATTTTGAAGAAATTTCAAAGGTACCAAGAGGTTCCTACCACAATGAGAAAATCAGCGATTATCTGGTACAGTTTGCAAAAGAATGCGGAATAGCCTATCGCCAGGAAGAATGCGGAAATGTCATTTTCCGGAAACCGGCTTCCGCGGACTGTCGTTCCGGAAAGACCGTTATGATGCAGGGACATATGGATATGGTTTGTGTCTGCGAAGACGATTCCCATGATTTTGAAACGGAAGGATTGAATCTTCAGATTCACGGAGACTGGCTGGAAGCGGAAAAAACGACACTTGGCGGCGATGATGGAATTGCACTCGCCTACATTCTTGCTGTTTTTGCAGATGATACGCTGACACATCCGGCATTGGAAGCCGTGATCACGGTGGATGAGGAAGTCGGGATGGAAGGTGCGTCGGTATTGGATGCGTCGGATCTGAAAGCCGATTATCTGATCAATATTGATAATGAAGAAGAAGGAGTTCTTCTTGTCAGCTGTGCCGGAGGAGCCAGCGTCGATGTTTTTCTGGAAGGAACGCTTGAAAAACAAAAGGGTACGCCGGTAGAAGTATGTCTTTCCGGACTTTGCGGCGGGCATTCGGGTACCGAGATTGCCAAACACCCTGCCAATGCATCAATTCTTATGGGACGCTTGCTGCAGGGAGTGCAGGAAGAAATTTATCTGCAGACAATAACCGGTGGAGACAAGGATAATGTCATTACCGGAAAAACTTCTGCGACGATTCTCTGTACAGGAGATGTGTCTGCTTTGTGCGATCGTCTGCAGCAGAGAAAAGAGCAGTTATGTCAGGAATTTGTGGCGGCAGAGCCGAATCTTTCGATCGAGATTGTTCCGGGAGAGAAAAAAGAAAGGGAAGTATTTTCCAATGCTTTCACAAAACAGTTTTTGGATTATCTGAACCTCACGATCACAGGAGTGCAGGTGATGAGTGCGCAGGTGCCGGGAATGGTCGAAAGTTCGCTGAATCTTGGTATCGTAAAGACAGAACTTGGAAAGATTCATCTGGCTTACTCTGTGCGAAGCCAGAAGGAAACCTACAAAGATTACATGATCTCACAGATCAAAGCGCTTGCTTCCCATATTTTTGTCGGAGAGACAAAGGCAGAAGTCGTTGTGCGTGGAGAATATCCGGCTTGGGATTACAAAGAGGATTCCGTGCTTCGTGAAGTGATGACGTCCTGCTACGAAAAGCGTTTTGAGGAAAGTCCGCGCGTCGAGGGCATTCATGCAGGTTTGGAATGCGGAATATTGCTGCAGAAACTGCCAAATCTTGACATTGTTTCGATGGGACCGGAGATTCAGGATATTCATACGGTGAAGGAAAAACTTTCCATTTCATCGGCAAAACGAAACTATGATTATCTGCTGGATGTATTGGCAGCATTGGCAGAATTAGTATAGGAGAGCGATATCTCCGGATTGGAGAGACTATGGAGAAATTTGAGATTTTAGGAAAAGATCTTGCGTATCATGGTACGATCATAGATTTTTATAAATTGAAGCTGCGGACTCCGGCGGGACATGAAGTTTCCTGGGATCACATCGAACACAAAGGGGCTTCGGCGGTGCTTCCGATCGATGACGAGGGAAAAGTGCTTACGGTGACGCAGTACCGTGGTGCGATTGATGATATTATGATCGAGATTCCGGCGGGTGGACGCGACAGCGTGGAGGAAGATTTTGCGGTGTGTGCGGCAAGAGAGCTGGAGGAAGAAACCGGATTCCGCGCAGGAAGCCTGGAACATTTGGTGGATATTCATACGGCCGCTGCGTATACGAGTGAAAAGATTGCGGTTTATGTGGCAAAAGATCTGATCCCGAGCCAACAGCATCTGGATGAAGATGAATTTGTGGACATTCGCAGATATACGTTTGAAGAACTTAATGATATGATTTTTTCAGGAAAGATCACGGATTCGAAGACAATTGCCGCAGTAATGGCATATCAGACAAAACAGAGAAAGTAATTGCGGTACTAATTTTCCTTTTCCTGTCATAGGATATTATAAAGGACAGGCAAAGGGAGGCGGCGTATGGCGTTGTTTGAATTTATAAAAGACCGGAAAAGAAAGGCAGTTTTGTTTTTTTTGACCGGTTTTTTTAGTGGCGGTATTCTCTATTTTTTGTGTAACGGTGCGGCAGCGGATCTGTATGAGGAATTGTGGCAGAATATCAAGAACTGGATGCAGGAGGAATCCCCATTTCTTTCCAATTTTCTGTATTCGTTGTGGAAGCGCGGAAAAGTGGCGTTTATCATTTTTTTAGCCGGCAATACACGCTGGAACAAAAATGTATTCCGGGCGTTTGTTGTCTGGGAGGGGGCAAAGGCAGGATTTTTTATGACTATTTTCTGCCACAGTATGGGAGTTCGTGGGTTTTTTAGCTGTGTGGCAATGGGAATCCCGCATATGTTTCTTTTGGTGCCGGCGTATGTGATCTTTTTTTATGGATGTCTGGAGAAAAAAAGAAAGTACAAAACGGCGATCACGGCGGGCTTTTTTGTCTTGATTCTGCTTGGCTGTGCCGTGCAGGCGGCGGTGGGGCAAAAAGTGATGCACGTTTTGCAATCGTTCACATTTTGGTAACATAAAGATAGTACAATAAGAAAGTCAGGCTGGGGACAGTCTGCGTGATGATAAATCCGATTTAAGGAGGTTAAGGTTTTGATTGAAGTAACAAATTTGGTAAAGCGGTACGGCGACCGGAATGTCGTTGATAATTTGAGCTTTACGGTAGACAAAGGGCAGATTGTAGGTTTCCTGGGACCAAATGGTGCAGGTAAATCGACGACCATGAATATTATTACCGGGTATATATCTGCAACAAGTGGAACAGTAAAAGTAAATGGGTATGATATCTATGACGACCCGGAAAAGGCAAAAGCGTGCATCGGATATCTTCCGGAGCAGCCTCCTGTATATCCGGATATGAAAGTAAGAGAATATCTTAATTTTGTGGCAGATCTGAAAAAGGTGAAGGCTTCCGAAAAAGATAAAAAACTTCGTTACGTTATGAAGTCCACGAAGATCATGGATGTATCGGAACGACTGATCAAGCATCTGTCCAAAGGATACAAACAGCGTGTAGGACTTGCCGGCGCAATGCTTGGAGATCCGGAGATCCTGATCTTGGATGAGCCTACCGTGGGACTGGATCCGAAACAGATCATAGAGATCCGTAATCTGATCACGGAACTGAGCAAAAATCATACGATTCTCCTGAGTTCGCATATTATGCAGGAAGTAAGTGCGGTATGTAACCAGATTATCATTATCAATCAGGGACAGTTGATCTTATACGATAAACCGGAAAATATTTCTAATCATATCACACAGACCAATGATCTGACATTGACAGTAAAAGGAAATAAAGATCTTATTAAGAGCATTATTGACTCCTTTGAAGAAGTGATTGAGTCGAGGATTCTTGGTACGGATACAAAAGAAGTTTATCAGGTGGAATTGTCCACTTCGATCGAGGAGGATATCCGTGAGGCATTGTTCTATAAATTAGCAGACGCAAAATGTCCGATCCTTGAACTGAATCATAAAGTGCCGACTCTGGAAGAAGTATTCCTTCGTCTGACCGGAGATGGTACGAAGCAGTATGGCGGAAAAATGAGTAAAGAAGAAAAGAAAAAAATGAGACAAAAACTTGCAAAGCGCGAAGAAACTGTGGAAAAAGAAGTGGCAGAAAAAGAAGTTGAAAACACAGAAGAGCGTGCGGAGCAGATGGAAGAAAAGGAGGAAAAATAACATGCTTGCAGTTTATAAAAAGGAGTTAAAATCCTATTTTACCTCTGTGATCGGATGGGTATTTATTGCCTTCTTTCTGATTTTGGTTGGTTTGTATTTTATGGTATACAATCTGATGAATGGTTATACGGATTTTTCACCGGTATTCAGTGGTGTAGAATTGTTCTTTATCCTGCTTTTGGTACCGGTTCTTACGATGCGTATTATCGCTGAGGAAAACCGCCAGAAGACGGATCAGCTGCTGTATACGTCTCCGGTATCGATCACAAAGATCATTCTCGGAAAATATCTGGCACTGATCACGTTGTTTGGCATCGCAATGCTTGTTGTATGCTTGTATCCGTTGATCTTATCCGGACTTGTAAAACAGGTGGCGACGGGTACGGAGGCTGTTGATTTTGCCATCGCCTACGGAAGCATATTAGGTTTCTTCCTTTTGGGAGCTGCGTATATCGCGATTGGCATGTTTATTTCTTCATTGACAGAGAGTCAGGTGATCGCGGCAGTAGCATCGGGTGTTATCATGATCTTTACGTATCTTATGACAAGCCTTGCCGGTTTACTTCCTTCCGGACATACGTTTGTATTTTGGTTCCTTGCTGTCCTCATTCTGGTTCTTTCCGTAGGACTGTATTATTGGATTCACAATGGCTGGCTGGCCGGAATCATTGGTGTGCTGGCAGAAGCTGCTTTGGTTATTCTGTTTCTTTTAAAGACAGAGAGTTTTGATGGTTTGATTGGTAATGTACTTAGTCAGATTTCTATCACAGACCGTTATCAGAATTTTACGTATGGTATTTTTGATGTAAGCGCTTTGGTTTACTATATCAGCGTCGCATTTTTGTTTGTATTTATTACCATTCAAAGAATTAAAAAGAAACGTTTTAATTAAGGACGCTTCGGATTGGAGGAAACATGAAAGGCATAAAAAATAGTTTTAAAAGCCGTAAGTTTAAGATGGGCGGCTACCAGACTTTGATCATGGTAATTGTGATCATCCTTGTTATAGGCTTGAATCTGGTTGTAAATAAAATGAATATTACCGTGGACCTGAGCAGCCAGAAAATGTTTACACTGACCAGCGACACGACAAATCTTGCAGATAAGATTAAAGATAAAGTTACGTTGTATTATATGTGTCAGGATGGCAGTGAAGTGACAGAGATTGAAAAAGTAGTGGACAATTACGATGGACTTGGTACCATTAAAGTGGTAAAAAAGGATCCTGTAGTTTATCCAAACTTTTCCAAAACTTATACAGACGAGGACATTCAAAGTAATGATGTTATCGTAGTCAATGAGACAAATGGTAAGAGCAAGCTGGTCAGTCAGTCGGATATGCTTATTCAGGATACCGATTATCAGACGATGTCAAGTTCTTACACTTTGGATGCAGAAGGGCAGCTGACAGCGGCAATCCAGAGTGTGACATCTGCGAATGCAACGACGCTTTATTATACGTCCGGTCACAGTGAGCAGGAACTGGATACGACATTTAAAGATGTTTTGAATAAATCCAATATTGATACGAAAGAACTTGCGACAGAGTCTGCAGAAAGTGTACCGGATGACTGCAATATTCTTTTGATCAACGGACCACAGTATGATTTTACGGAAGCAGAGTATAATGTGTTGTCAAGTTATTTGAAGGAAGGCGGAAAGGCAATGTTTTTCCTCTATCCTACGACAACTGAAAAAATGACATATTTTTACAAACTTCTTTCGGATTATGGTGTCAATGTAGCCGACGGATATATTATTGATTCCGAAGGTTCGTATTCACCCCAGTATCCGATGTATCTGACTCCAACCCTGGAAGACAGTGATCTGACAAGTGGTCTTGCGGATACACAGAAAGTTGTTATCCCAATCTGTAAGGGTATGACGGTGCAGAGTGATGTAAGAAGTACATTGACGGTAGAAAATATGATGTCTACGACGGATGGTGCGTATGCAAAGACAAATATCAAATCGCAGACAGTGGACAAAGAAGATGGCGATGTCAATGGACCATTTAGTGTCGCTCTTTCTGTAAAAGATTCTTATGCAGAAAAGACGAAAGGAACGGGGCATGCTACGGAAATCGTAGTATTTGGTTCGGTTAGTTTTGAAACATCTTCGTTCTTGGAGACAAACCAGTTTGGTAACCGTACGGTTCTGTTAAATTCTCTGTCGTATCTGGCCGGACAGGAGACAACGACCCTTGCGATTCCGACAAGAAGCTTGCAGCAGGAAAGTGTACAGATTCAGGAAAGTGACCGAATCTTCTTTACGGTTCTGCTTGTAGTGATCATTCCATTGATTCTTCTTGGAACCGGATTGTTTATCTGGATTAAAAGGAGGAAAAACTGATGAGCAAAGGAAAAAAGCAGTTACTTACGGTGATTGGTTTGCTTCTTTTGCTGGCAGCGATGGTCTGTGCGTATGTTTTTGTCCCGAAGGGTGAAAGTGATACGTCGGACGAAGACGGGACGAAGGATACGGCAGCAAACACGGTAGAAGTGATCAATATTGAAAAAGACAAGGTGTCGGAGATTTCTATCACGTTGGGGGCAATTACAGACGGAAAGAAACAAACGAAGATTCATCTGAAAAAAGAGGGAGATTCCTGGAAGTTTGCAGATGATGCATCGATTCCTGTTGATTCGGACCAGATAGACAGTTTGATCGGAAGCATTAGCCCGGTAAAGGCATCACAGAAGATTCAGACAGCAGATACTTCTCTTTCAGATTACGGTCTGGAAATCCCGGAACAGGCGGTAACGTTTACTACAACGGATGGACAGACATATACGTTTCAGTTTGGTTCCAGTGTGCCGGATAACGGCGGAAAATATGGCGTTTATGGAGATGACGCACAGGTGTATGTCTTTACGGAGACATTCTGCGATAAGTTTGATATCACGAAAAACAGCCTGATTCAGAAAGATACGATTGATACGATCGATTCCGAATATCTGACTTCGATTGAAGTAAAGAATAAGGGCGTTTCGACGTTTAAAGCGGAAGTGGTACCGGACGACGAAAAAATCGATGCGTATACCAACTGGATTATTTCGAAGCCATATAAAAAGGCATTGGCAGGTTCTTCGACGAATGATTGGACGACGCTGCAGGATTCCTTTACGGAGGTTACTCTCGGCGATTTGGTAGAATATGGAAGCAAAAATCTCAAAAAGTACGGTCTGACAGATGCGGATCCGGCAGGAGAGATCGAGGTCAAATATTTTGCCGTACCGGATGGTTACACGATGCCAACTGCGACGGAAGCACCGTCTGACAGTTCTTCCCGTACCACCGGGGAAAACAACATCAAAAACAAGGCCAATCTGGTGCCGGAGAAAGACCGCATCAACAAAGGATATACCTTGCTTGTCGGCAATAAGACAGAAGATGGAAACAATTTCTATGTTCGGCTGAAGAACAATCATAATGTTTATTTGATGGCGAAAGATACGATTGAGTCGATGCTGACGGTCGATGCGTACACATATATGGATCACAGTATTTATTCCACATTGGCAACGGACATCAACGGATACGATGTTACAATCGGCAATCAGACGATTTCCGTGACCCGCACCGCAACCGGTGAGAAGAATTCGGCCGGAAAGGAAACCAATAAATGGACGGTCAATGGCAAAGAAGTACCGGACGACAAGGAAGAAGATTTCCTTTCTCCGTACTCCAAAGCTTACCTTCTTGAGTTTTCCTCATTTGCGAAAAAAGACGTGAAACCGGCAAGTAACAAACCGGTATTAAAGATCGTATATCATGAGGCAAACCGCGATGTAACCGTAACTTACCGCCCATATGACGGTACAAACTTCTACCGTGTTGACAAAAACGGAATGGATTATTTCCTTGTCGATAAATTGTCGGTAGATGCGGTGATTGAAGCGTTTAAGACATTACCGGATGTAGTTGAATAAGATAACAAATGTAATATAGCGGGAAAAAGCAGCCTGTCTGGCAGAGGACGTTGCCAGGCAGGCTGCTTTTTTTGTTTGGGCGTGTGCGGAGCCCGGGTAAGAGGATGTCATGCACACGCCAGAACAGAAAAAGTGGAATCTGGCGTGTGCGGAGCCGGGTAAGAGGAGGTCGTGCACACGCCAGAACGGAA
>ENA-UONV01000152-UONV01000152.1-human-gut-metagenome-genome-assembly--contig:-CS4-NODE-152-length-95633-cov-41.071973_pt1 | contig 95633 bp, 86 predicted proteins | sample MGYA00242461_ERZ724008 | MGnify/ENA metagenome assembly ERZ724008 | reverse complement strand
TCCCTCACACATAGCAGCAACGTTATCGCACAGAATAGCGAACCCGAGAAGTGCTGTCCTACAAAGAGAACTATCGGTAGCCTGCTATCAAAGTAATTACCAAAAATGATATAATAGAAGTGAACTATACAAAAAGCGAGCCGAGCGCACTATTTTTAGCGCATCGACTCACTTTTTCTATTCCGGGTTGTGTCACAACCCCTTTTTATCATTTATAGTTTACAGCACCTTTATAAGCTCATCGTAAATCGGCGCATAGTGTGCGTCTGTTATTCCGAAATCCATTTCCTTATAAGACCATACGGCACGGGCGATGTGATACTTTTCAAAGGCTTCGTTTATCATTCTGAACCAGTTCAGAGTACCCTCGGTATCAGCCTGATCGATAACTCCGTATTCACCGCAGTAAAGAGGAAGATCCAGCTTTTCGGCAACCTTTATGGCATCGCCGAACATCTTTACAAAGAAACCGCTGTCTATCATACCTGAAACGCCGTCAAAGTCAGAAGCATAATCATTGCCGAAATACTTTTCGCTGTCGGCACTCAGTTTCTCGACCGTATCGGGGAAAGTCGTGCGGTAGGAAAGGTCGAGCCTGTCGATCCATGATGCACCCTGATGTGTGAAAATAAGAGGGCTGTAGCAGTGGAAGGTCAGCACGATGTTTTCGTCCCACGGAATATCAAGAAGAGTCAGTCCGTGAATGCTGGAATTGAAAATACCGCCGACAACTATCTTTGTGTCTGGTGCGATCTTTCGTATCTCTTTAACAGTACGGCTTGCTATCTTGTTCCACGGGTCGGCAAAGTCTGCACTTGTAATCTCGTTGAGCAGTTCAAAGGCTATGTGCTCATCGTTGCCGTAGCGCTTTGCTATCTCCTGCCACAGGTAAACAAACTGATCCTGTAATTTTTCATTTGTGAAAAAACCGCAGTAATCAGGGTCATCAAAAATGAAACCGCAGGTCTTATGCAGGTCGATCACAATGTTAAGTCCGTGTTTTTTGCACCAATTCACACAGCTTTCGATATAAGCCATTCCGCTTTCGATAAGCTTGCCGTCGTCTGTCTGGATCACGTTGTAGTCAACAGGCATACGGACGTGGTCAAGCCCCATGGAGGCTATCTTTTCGATATCCTTTTCGGTGATGAATGTCGAATAGTGCTCATCATTATAATTCTTGCCGCACTGGGATATCCAACCGCCGAGGTCGATGCCTTTATAAAATCCGTCAAAGTTTCTCATAGTTTTCCTCCGTCATAATTAAAGTTTCCGGCAGGGTCACCCCTGCATTTTATGTTTGCGACTTAATTATAACAGCGAAAGCTAAAATGCAATATCTATAATGTGGCGAATTTTATATTTTTGTGTGATTATTTTCTGCTGAGCGCTTTGTTAAGGTCGCTTTCGGGAGTATCGGTAGGTGTGATGCCGTAATTCTTTACAAGCACATCAAGAACACCGGGTGAAACGAACGCGGGAAGAGTAGGACCGAGAAAAATATTCTTTATCCCGAGGTACAGGAGAGTAAGCAGTATGCAGACAGCTTTCTGCTCATACCATGACAGAACAAGCGTCAGAGGTAAATCGTTTACCGAACAGCCGAAAGCATCGGCAAGCGCAAGCGCTATCCTTATTGCACTGTAGGCATCGTTGCATTGTCCGCAGTCGAGTATCCTCGGTATTCCGTCTATCGTACCGAGATCAAGGTCGTTTATACGGTACTTTCCGCAGGCAAGCGTTAAAATAAGTGTATCGGGCGGGGTCGCCTTTGCAAAGTCGGTATAGTAGCTTCTGCTCGGGCTTGCACCGTCACAGCCGCCGATAAGGAAGAAGTGCTTTATCTTACCCTGCTTTACAAGTGCTACTATCTCATCGGCTCTTGACAATACGGCATTATGCGCAAAGCCCGTCATAACAGTGTGACCGCCGTTCATACCTGTCATTTCCTTATCCTCGTCATAGCCGCCGCATTCAAGCGCCTTTGCTATAACGGGTGAAAAATCCTTGTCGTCACCTATGTGGACAAGCTCGGGGTAAGATACGACAGAGGTCGTGAACACTCTGTCGCTGTAGCTCTGTCTTACCGGCATAATGCAGTTTGTGGTGAACAGTATCGGGGCGGGAATGTTGTGGAACTCAGACTGCTGATTTTGCCAGCCTGTGCCGAAGTTGCCTTTTAAATGCTTATACTTTTTAAGCTCGGGATAGCCGTGGGCGGGGAGCATTTCGCTGTGAGTGTAGATGTTTATGCCCTTGCCCTCGGTTTGCCGGAGCAACAGCTCCATATCGTGCATATCATGACCGCTGACAACTATAAAAGGTCCTTTTTCTATCGTCAGCGGAACAACGGTCGGTACCGGATCTCCGTAGCTTTCGGTGTTTGCACTGTCGAGCAGAGCCATACATTTAAAATTGACCTCACCTGTTTTAAGAACCAATCTTAACAGCTTGTCGGGATCGTTTTCGCCCTCTATCGCTCTGAGTGCCGTGTAGAAGAAAGAGTTTACCTCGCTGTCTGTTTTACCGAGCGCAAGCGCGTGATAAGCGTATGCCGCCATACCTTTGATACCGAACAGGATAAGCGATTTCAGCGAACGGATATCATCGACAGCGTCCCACAGCCTTGAAAGCTCATAGTCGTCAACGTGGCTTTTATATATCCTGCGCTTTTCGTCCTTGACCTCGGCTGTAAGCTCCTTTACCGTATGGGTATTGAAGCTTACGTTAGTTATGGTTGTGAACAGACCTTTTAATACAAGGCGGTCGGTACTGTCGGTAGGCGTGCCGTACTCTGCCGCCTTAGCAAGCCCTATAAGCGCGCCGATAAGCTCGTCCTGCGCCTTTGCGGTATCGCTTTTCTTGCCGCAGACACCTGCCTTACCGTTGCATTTTTCGTTATGTGCAGTCTGCTGACACTGAAAACAAAACATCTCGTCAGTCATTGTTTTACCTCCATCGGTTAGTGTTACTTTATTTTTACTTCGTTAACAAGCGGTTTGCCCGCAAAGAAAGCATCAAGGTTTTCAAACGTGGTTACTGCGATATTGAAGAGCGCTTCGCGGGTGAGAAAAGCCTGATGAGAAGTGAGCAGTACATTCGGGCGGGAGATAAGCAGGGCGAGCACATCGTCCTTGATTATCGTATCTGACATATCCTCAAAGAAGAAGTCGCCCTCTTCCTCGTATACGTCAAGACCCGCGCCTCTTATCTTTCCGCTGTTCAGTGCGTCAAGCAGGGCAGTGCTGTCGATAAGCGCACCTCTTGAGGTGTTGATTATAAATACGTCATTTTTCATCTTTGAAAAAGCGTTTTTGTCAAGCATACGCCTGTTCTTGTCGGTGAGCGGGCAGTGGAGCGATATTACATCACTGTTGGCGTACAGAGTATCAAGGTCGGTGTAGATAAAATCGACATTCTTTGCGGGGTATGGGTCATATGCCAGCACGTCCATACCGAAGCCGTGGCAGATATCTATAAATGCTCTGCCTATCTTACCTGTACCGATAACGCCTGCGGTCTTTCCGTGCAGGTCAAAGCCTGTGAAGCCCGCTATATTGAAATTGAAGTCACGCACACGGATATAGGCGCGGTGTATCTTTCTGTTCAGGGAAAGGAGCAGTGCCATTGTATGCTCTGCAACGGCATAAGGAGAGTAGGCGGGTACTCTTACTATCTTTATCCTGTTCTGCGCCGCTTTCAGGTCAATGTTGCTGCAGCCCGCACTTCGCATCGCTATTATCTTTGTGCCGCCGTCACACAGCGCATCAATGGTTCTGCTGTCGATATCGTCATTGACAAATGCACAGACCGCTTCGCACCCATTAGCCATTACCGCGGTGCGGCAGTTCAGCTTTGATTCGATGTATATCATCTCATATCCCGTATTGACATTATCGAATGACGCTTTGTCATATGATTTTGTGTCGAAAAAAGCTATCTTTTTCATAGGCTATGATAATCTGCTGTCTTCCTTTCGCTGAAAATAGCCTTGGGGTCTGCGGCAGACCGGACAGTATTCGGGAGGAGTACTGCCGCAGTGTATATGACCGCAGTTACGGCACAGCCATACTGTTTCACCCGAAGAGGAGCGTATGCTTCCGTCCGAGAGCATTTGTGCAAATGTGTTGAAACGGCTTTCGTGGTCTTTTTCTATAGCGCCTACGAGCTCAAACAGATCTGCTATATTGTCGAGCTTCTCCTGCCTTGCGGTTTCGGCATATTCCTTATACATCTGCGTCCATTCGTAGTTTTCGCCGTGAGCGGCTTTTTCAAGTGCTTCGGCGGTTTTCGGGATACCTCCGAAAATAAGTCCGAACCAAAGCTCTGCATGAGCTCTTTCATTTTTTGCTGTGGTGCGGAATACCTGTGATATTTCCTCGTCGCCGTCGGACTTTGCCTTGTCGGCGTATATCTCATAGCGTACCATTGCCGCCGCTTCATTTGCAAATGCGGTTTTCAGATTTTCAAGTGTTTTTGACTCGGATAATTGCATAAAAAATCTCCTTTGCTTTAGTTACCGTTATTGTAACCGAAGAAAAGGAGAATATTTATTCAAATTTTGTTTCGCTGGAAAAAAAGGTCACTTTCTTATGAAAAGTACGCCGAGAGTGTTCGGTCCGCAGTGACTGCAAACTGTACAGCCGGCATCTGTTTCCAGTATCTCTTCAAACTTTCCGAGCTTTTTCACTGCCTTGTGGGCTATATCGATTATTTCTTTATCGCTGGGTGAGTGGGTGATGAATATGCGCTTGTAATCAATATCGTCTCTGTCTGACAGGCGCTCGGTGATATATTTTTCTATGCAGGCGGAATATTTACCTCTGTACTTCTTGCCAACACCCATCTTGCCGTCCTTTACTTCTATGCAGGGACGGAGCGAAAGAAGGTTAGCGCCCAGCGCCGCAAGTGTAGAGCATCTGCCGCCTTTACGCAGAAAATCCAGCTTTTCTATTACAAAGCTTGCTTCTACCTTTGATGTAAGAGCGTTCAAAGCCTTTACGATATCCTCGGGAGCTTCGCCTGCCTGAGCCATCTCTGCAGCCCTGAGCACTATAAGTCCGCTGCCTGTTGAAAGGTTGCGGCTGTCTATGATATAGACGTTGTCGAAATTTTCAGCGGCAATGCAGGCGTTCTGGTAACAGCTTGAAAATTCGGCGCTGATATCAACATGGATGACTGCATCGTATTCCTTGCTGAGAGGCGTGAATGCTTCGATATAATCCGCTACGTTTACTGCGGCGGTAGAAGTCAATGCACCTCCTGCTTTTACATGGTCGAAAATATCCTTCGGGGTGATCTCAAGTCCGTCCTTGTAGGATTTGCCGTCCTTGATAATGTAAAGCGGAAGAATTGTAATACCGTACTTTTCAACCAGCTCATTTGAGAGGTCACAGGTGCTGTCTGCGGTGATCTTTATATTCATAGATATGCTCCTTTCGCGGAAAACGTTGAATTTAATAGTACTAAGTATAACATATTTTGTACGAAACGGCAATAGTTTTATTCCGTTTCAGGGAGAAATTATTGGAATTGAATAAAACTACTTGATATTTCAAAACAATTATGGTAAAATAATGATAATCAATTTTTCGGAGGTAATTTTATGCAATATGAGATCAAAGGTACACCGCTGCCTGTCGTAATATGCAATGTCGGTGCGGGAGAATCAATGTATACCGAAAAGGGCGGTATGAGCTGGATGACACCGAATATGCAGATGTCAACGAATGCGGGCGGCAGTTTCGGCAAGGCAATGTCGAGAATGTTCTCGGGTGAGTCGATGTTCCAGAACATATACACTGCACAGGGCGCACCCGGTCAGATCGCTTTTGCGTCAAGCTTTCCCGGTGAGATACTGGCAATGGACGTGTCGCAGGGCGCTGTTATAGCGCAGAAGAGCGCATTCCTTGCGGCGGAGATGAGCGTCAATATGAGCATACATTTCCAAAGAAAGCTCGGAAGCGGCTTTTTCGGCGGCGAGGGCTTCATAATGCAGAGGTTCGAGGGCAGCGGTATGGTGTTCCTTGAAATTGACGGCTCGGTAATTACATATGATCTTCAGGCGGGACAGTCCATGCTTGTTGACACGGGATATCTTGCGGCTATGACCGAAGGTGTTTCAATAGATATCGAGAGCGTAAAGGGAATAGGCAACAAGCTGTTCGGCGGCGAGGGCTTCTTCAATACAAAGGTGACGGGACCCGGTAGAATATGGCTTCAGACAATGCCTGCTTCTGCAGTTGCCGCGGCTATTAATCCGTTTATCACTACGGCAAAATGATGAGATGAAAATATAAAAGGAGATCCGCCTTTTCACGGGCAGATTTAATGAACAGTCTATGTAAATTATATTGGACTCATCTGAAAGATACTTTGAAAATACATTTTCAAATTCTTCAGCCGGCACCCGGTTTGCGGTACGCCGCTTGTCTGAGAACAATTAACATAAAAGCTTTTATTGGCAGGCTAAAGACGGCGTACCGCCGAGCCGGTTGACACCGACTTGATTTTATGATATAATACTCGTAACTTAAGGGAGTAGACGGCGAAATATCGTGACAAGTCAACATACTGACAGAGCTTTACTGTCTGGTTTGTCTTAATTGTTGAGACTTGAGTACAGGATAACTGTACTTGGGTCTTTTTTTATTGCGTATTTTCGGATAAGCGCCCACATATCATATATTGTATCGGAGGACAAATTATGGGACTTTTGGAATTATTCCTTATTGCTGTGGGTCTGTCAATGGACGCATTTGCGGTGAGTGTCTGTAAGGGGCTGTCCGAGCGGCAGCTTAAAGCAAAGCACTATCTTATTATCGGTGCATGGTTCGGCGGATTTCAGGCGATAATGCCGACGATCGGCTATCTGCTCGGCTCGACATTTGAGCAGTATATCACTGCGGTCGACCACTGGATAGCATTTGTACTGCTGTGTTTTATCGGCGGAAATATGATAAGAGAGGCGCTGTCAAAGGACGAGGAGAAGCTCGACGCATCGTTCAGCTTCAAAACTATGCTGTTGCTCGCTATAGCGACAAGTATTGACGCACTTGCGGTGGGTATTACGTTTGCGCTGCTCCCCGATGTAAATATAGTTGCGGCTGTGCTGTTTATCGGTGCTACTACATTTATCCTTTCTGCGACAGGACTTAAGGTGGGAAATGTATTCGGTACGAAGTACAAGTCAAAGGCGGAGCTTGCGGGAGGTATTATTCTTATACTTATGGGTACTAAAATTCTGCTGGAGCATTTAGGGGTTATAAATTTCTGATAATTGAGGCGGCGGTCGTGGGGACTGCCGCCTTTTTCTGTGTAATATCACCGCTAAACGGTGGTAAAATAATAAAAAGCGTGCCGGACAGCGTGCTTTCAAAAAAGCTTGCATTAGAAGCGGCAATGTAGTATAATTGATATGATAGGGCAGTTATGCCCGGGGAATACAAAATTCAGAAGAAAGAGGAACAGTATGGCACAGGAATTTACCGTATCGCTACAAGCAATAATCGACGAGTGCAAGCTTGAGGTTATCCACACACCGCAGGATCCTGCAAAGATATTCATTTCAAATATCGATGTAAACCGTCCGGGACTTCAGCTCGCAGGATTTTATGAATATTTTGATAAGGGCAGAATACAGATAATAGGCAAGGCGGAAACCGCGTATCTTGAACAGTGCGGAGCAGAGATAAGAGCACAGAGGATTAAAAAATTCTTCAGTGAACAGCCTGCGGCTGTGGTAGTGTCGAGAGGAATGGAGATAATGCCCGAAATGCGCGAGCTTTCAAAGGAGCTTGATATCCCGCTTTTAAGAAGTGAAGAGAGCACATCTACATTTACTTCAAAGCTCGTTGCGTATTTAAGCTTGCAGCTTGCTCCGAGAATTACGCGTCACGGCGTTCTTATCGAGGTATACGGCGAAGGTATGCTTATCCTCGGTGAGAGCGGAGTAGGTAAGAGCGAAACGGCTATAGAGCTTGTAAAGCGCGGACACAGACTTGTAGCCGATGATGCAGTCGAAATAAGGAAAGCATCGAATATTACGCTTGTAGGCAGTTCGCCTGACAATATCCGTCACTTTATGGAGCTGAGAGGTATCGGCATTATCAATGCAAGACAGCTTTTCGGTATGGGTGCTGTTAAGGTAAGCGAAAAGATAGATATGGTAGTTGAGCTTGAGCTGTGGAATCCTGAAAAGGTATATGACAGAATGGGTGTTGACAACCACTATGTTTCGATCCTCGGTGTAAAAGTTCCCTCGCTTACTATCCCGGTAAAGCCCGGACGTAACCTTGCCGTTATACTCGAAGTTGCGGCGATGAACAACAGACAGAAAAAGATGGGCTACAACGCCGCACAGGAGCTGCTTGACAATCTCGGTCTTGATATGGAGAGCAGTGACACTGTAAAGAGCATGGGCTGATAAAAGAGAAATATAAAGATAAATAAAAGTCTGTCGAAAAACGATATAATTTAAAAATAGGGTTTGGGGCGTAGCCCCAAGCGGGGTGAGGGCGGCAGCCCCACACTCAGCCCCGGCACGGATGCCGGGCGTGTATGCACAAGGGCTTTGCACGATGCAAAGCCAACCAAGCATACACAGCCTTTCACCGGGGGAAAGGGGTTTGGGGATAGGGATTGCAAACTAGCACCTTATTTTTAAAAAAGACTTTTTCAACAATCTGAGATAAATAAAAAGTGTAAGAACAAATAAAAGAAAGGATATGACCTTAAAATGAAATTCGTTGCTGATATGCACACTCATACGTTGGCATCGGATCACGCATACTCGACTATCACCGAGAATGCCGCTTCAGCCGCAAAGGCGGGGCTGAGCTATCTCGGTATGACAGATCATTGTATAAATATGGAGGACTCGCCGCATATATGGCATTTCTGCAATATGGGCGTCATACCGCATTTTCTGTCGGGAGTGCGTATAATAAAGGGCGTTGAAGCTGATCTTATCGGTTATGACGGCGAACTTGACATAGATGATAATATTTATTACAATGTTGAATGGATAAATGCATCAATGCATAATCCTTGCATAATACCCGGCACTGCGGAGCAACATACAAACGCATATTTAAAGGTTATGGATAACCCGAAGGTGTGCGTTCTCGGACACACCGAAACTGCGGATTATCCGTATGACTATGACGCGGTGACAAAGGCGTGCAGAGAAAAGAATGTTGCCATGGAATTCAACGTAAGCCGTTTCAGAAGTCAGACCTCTATACAGCGCCTGCACGATATTATATTGCCGACCTGTGCAAAGAACGGCTGTTATGTGATGGTCAACTCCGATGCACATTTTTGCAGTAAAATAGGCGCGTTCAAAAAGGCAGAGGCACTATTAAAGGATATCGGTTTCCCCGAAGAGCTGATAGTCAACGCGGATCTTGAACGCTTTGAAAATTTCCTTAAAAGCAAGGGGATAAAGACAAACGCTGAAATCGAGCCTGATGAAGACTGACGGCGAATAAGCATAAAAAGCAAGGAATATATTAAATATCGGAAGGAAATATAACATAATGTACAACATAGGAATTGACCTTGGCGGAACAAACATAAAGGTCGGAGTAGTAGACGATGATTTTAAGATCGTAGGCAAGTCGAATATTAAGACGGCACTGCCGCGTCCCGCAGAAGAAATTGCGGACAGCATAGCAAAGGGTGTTGAGCTTGCCTGTAAGGAAGCGGGTATCGGTGTAAAGGATATCAACAGTATCGGTATCGGTACTCCCGGCGTTGCGGACAGAAACACAGGAGTTGTGCTTTATTCGTGCAACCTCGGCTTCAATAACACAAACCTCGGCGGACTGCTCAGAGAACGCCTCGGTACTGATATTTATGTTGAAAATGACGCTAATGTTGCGGCATACGGTGAGGTTCTCGGCGGTGCGGCAAGGGGATATAAAGACGTTGTCGTAATCACGCTCGGCACGGGTGTCGGCGGCGGTATCATCATTGGCGGCAGGATATACACAGGCTTCAACTTCTGCGGCGCGGAGCTCGGTCATGTTGTAATTGAATACAACGGCAGACAGTGCAACTGCGGCAGAAAGGGCTGTTTTGAGGCGTACAGCTCGGCTACTGCACTTATAACAGCCACAAAGAAGGCTATGGAAGAGGATAAGGACAGTGCAATGTGGAGCATTGCGGGCAGCCTTGACAAGGTTGACGGCAAGACGGCGTTTGACGCTATGAGAGCGGGCGACAAGAGCGGTAAGGCTGTAGTTGACGAGTATCTGAATTATCTCGGCTGTGGACTTACAAATGTTGTAAATACATTCCAGCCTGAAATGCTGCTTATCGGCGGTGGTATCTGCAAGGAGGGCGATTACCTTACAAAGCCGCTTGAAGAGTATATCAAGCGCGAGAGCTACTGCATAAATCCGGAGCGTTCAACCGTCCTCGGTATATGCAAGCTCGGAAATGATGCGGGAATAGTCGGTGCGGCGAACCTCTACAGACTGAAAGACTAAGATAGGCTCATAACAGGGGAAGTTTATTTGGCAAAAATCGCAAAAAATAAATTTGCAAGGAGTATGCTTTGAACGATTACAGCATATTGGAGCAGACTGCCGGAAAATACGGCGCGGTCGTGCTCAGAAATGAACCTATGAAGACTCACACCTCGTTTCGCATAGGCGGACCGTGTGATGTGATGATAAAGATAAACTGTGAGGCACTGTTGTGCGAGCTTATAAAGCTGTGCCGTGAGAATGACATCAGGTACTATGTTGTCGGCAGAGGAAGCAATATTCTTGTGTCGGACGAGGGACTTCACGGAGCTGTATTGCTTATCGGCAGTGATTTCGGTTCGGTAAGGGTAAAGGGCGATATTATCGAGTGCAATGCGGGTGCGTCGCTTGCGGCTGTCTGTACGGTGGCACTTGAAAACGAGCTTACGGGGCTTGAGTTTGCATACGGCATACCGGGTTCTGTCGGCGGTGCGGTATTTATGAACGCAGGCGCGTACGGCGGCGAGATGAAAGATGTTGTTGTATCCTGCCGTTATATTGACGAGAAAGGCAACATAAAGGAAATACCGCTCGAAAAAATGGAGCTGTCCTACAGACACAGCTTTTTCTCGGAGCGTGAGCTTTGCATAACATCTGTAAAGATGAAGCTTGCAAAGGGTGAGCGCAGTAAGATAAAAGACCGTATGGATACGCTGATGGAGCGCAGGAAGGATAAACAGCCGCTTGAATATCCAAGTGCGGGGAGTACCTTCAAGCGCCCTGAGGGTGACTTTGCCGCAAGGCTTATCGAAGTCTGCGGACTTAAAGGAACTGCCTGCGGAGGGGCTGAGGTCAGCACAAAGCACAGCGGGTTTGTTATAAACAAGGACAATGCGACATTTGACGATGTTATGGGCGTTGTCGATACGGTAAAACAAAAGGTAAAAGAGCAGACAGGTGTAATGCTTGAATGCGAAGTGCTTATAATGAAGTGAAAATTTTTAATAAGTGCCTGAGATGTGTGTACCGGGTGAGATAAGCTTATGGTTTACCCAGAGTTATCCGGGTAAGCAAACAAAGCGGCACACCAAAATTATTCATTTTTCATTATTCATCATTCATTATTCATTAAACAGATAAAAGGGCGCAGGGAAAGGAACACAAATGAAAACCGAATTTGTTATAGTAACGGGTATTTCAGGTGCAGGCAAATCCTGTGCGGTAAATGTAATGGAGGATATCGGCTATTTCTGTATAGATAATATGCCACCCCAGCTGATACCGAAATTTGCCGAGATATGTGAGGAAAACGAGGATATATCAAAGGTGGCTATAGTTACCGATATCCGCGGCGGAACTATGTTTCTTAATCTAAGCGATACTATTGAAGAGCTTAAAAAGCGCGGGCTTGATGTAAAGCTTTTATATGTGGACGCAAACCATCATGTGGTAAGACAGCGATATAAGGAAACACGGCGTAAGCACCCGCTGTTTGATGTTGCTGACGGTGATATCGATAAGGCTATCGATGTTGAAAGAGAGATACTCGAGCCGTTGCACGAGCAAGCCGATTACTATATTGACACGAGTCTTATGTCGACCTCAACGCTGAAAGAAAACGTACTCAATATCTTTCTTGATACGCCGTCAGACAGTATGACGATAAGCTGTATCTCGTTCGGCTTCAAGTACGGTGTTCCGAATGAGGCAGATCTTGTTTTTGATGTGCGCTGTCTGCCTAATCCCTACTACATACCCGAGCTTAAGGAAAAAACCGGGCTTGATAAAGAGGTCAGGGATTATGTAATGAGCTTTGAAAGTTCGCAGACTTTACAGATAAAGCTGTTTGATCTTATTGATTTTCTTATTCCGCAGTATCTGCATGAGGGCAAGAGCCAGCTCGTTATAGCTTTCGGCTGTACCGGCGGCAAGCACCGCAGTGCAACATTTGCGGAGAATATGTGCGAGCATCTCAGTAAAAATCATCTTAAAGCAAGGGTGCTTCACAGAGATGTAAATAAGGATAAGAAGTAAAGGGAAGAGAAAATTTCAGCGGAGGTGAACGGTATGCTGTGTATTATTTTCGGGGAAATGCCCGAAGATATGGGGAAGAAATACGTCTATAACACCAGTATGTATTTTGATAACACATATCTTGACAACTGGCTTACCGATGAGCTTTCGGTTAAAATGATAAAGAGCGTGGACAAGGCTGTGGTGCTGAGTTCAAATGCTGTAGACAGCAAAGCGCTGGGCGTTATTCCGGTAACAAAGATCTCGGGCGGACTTAAAACACTGCTGCTTATCCGTCACGATAATACCAAAATTTTCAATGCTTCAACCTGCGGCGACAATTGCGCAAAATGGATACTGAAAATAGCACAGAAAGCCGACAGGGATATAATTATAAATCTCAGGCATATTATGAATTTCGGTGATAAGCCGTTTGAGATAAAGATACTCAACAACGGTAAGACTGTTCATAATATGAAGGAATATGTGCTGAATGCAGGAATGTATCTGTAAGGCGGTGAAGCAGTGAAAGGGAAGTATAATATTACCGTAAAAAGCCGACGTATTCAGTATAAGTTCACAGTATTGAGAAATATCACTATATTGCGCGGTGACAGCGCAACGGGAAAGACTACGCTTATAGATATGATAGCGGCATATCAGGAAAACGGCGAAGCAAGCGGCGTTACGGTGCAGAGTAAAAAACAGTGTACGGTGCTTACAGGCATACGTTGGCAGGAAAACCTTGCGATGATACATGACAGTATCGTGTTCATTGATGAGGGTGATAAGTTTGTGGCATCGGAGGACTTTGCAAGAGCTGTAAAGAATACCGATAATTATTATGTAATAGCAACGAGAGCGTCACTCTTCGATCTGCCGTACAGCATAAAGGAGATATACGGCATAAAGAATGTATCCGGTAACAGATATCAGGGTACAAAGCGGCTTTATGCTGAGTTTTATCCTTTGTGCAGAGTTGATAACGAACTTACCGCAAAACCTGATCTGGTTATAACCGAGGATTATTGTAATTTTGCAAAGTAAAATAAAGGAGCGATCCGAATGTCATTCGCCGCCGATGTAAAAAACGAGCTGTGCAAGGCGGAACACAGCAGAAAACAGCTTGAGCTTTTGTCCAAGGGCGCGGCATTCGCCATGACGGAAGACGGCGACGGCTGTTTTTTTAATACGGAAAACAAGAAAACCGCGGACTGCATCGCAGATGCGTTCGGGGCTGTCGGTGTCAGATATGACACAGGCGAGAGCACTTTCAGAGGAAAGACTCTGTATACGGTGACGCTTGCCGATAAGGGGTATGCTTATCCTGTGCCAGACTGCTCGGGAGATGACGCGTTCGGCGTGTATCTCAGGGGGATATTTCTTGTATGCGGAATAGTGGCAAACCCCGAAAAGGGCTATCAGCTGGAGCTTTTCCTGCACGATGAGAGCAAATGCAGAGCATTACTTTCAATGATAGAAGAGCACGGAATGGGGGCAAAGCTGTCTAGCCGCAGAGGAAGCAGCTTTCTTTATATCAAAGAGAGCGAAAGGATCTCCGATATGCTCACCTATATGGGGGCTATGATGCAGGCTATGGAGATAATGAATGTCAAGATATATAAGGAAGTGCGCAACAACGTGAACCGCAGTGTAAACTGCGAAGCGGCAAACCTTGACAAGACGATAGCCGCCGCCCAGAAGCAGGCAGACGATATAAATTACATATTTGAGAAAAAAGGAGAGGGGTATCTGGCGGATGAGCTGCTGCAGGTCGCAAAGATACGTCTTACCGCACTTGAATTGTCGCTGAGCGATATCGGGAAAATGCTTGAACCGCCGATAAGCAGGAGCGGTGTCAATCACAGGCTGAAAAAGATAAGCCTTATAGCGGACACACTCAGAGGAGAAGAAAACCGGGGAGAATAAAAGTGAGCGGATTTGTACATTTACACGTTCATAGTGAATACAGCCTTCTTGACGGCGCTTGTCGTATAAGAGGGCTTGTTCGGCGTGCAAAGGAAATGGGACAGACTGCCGTTGCACTGACCGACCACGGCGTTATGTACGGCTGTGTCGATTTTTATAACGAATGCATTGAGAACGGAATAAAGCCGATCATCGGTTGTGAGGTGTATGTCGCCCCGAGAACACGCTTTGACAAGAGCACAAAAGCTGATATGAAGCCGCACCATCTTATACTGCTGTGTAAAGATAACGAGGGATATAAAAATCTTTCAAAGCTTGTTACTATCGGATATACCGAAGGCTTTTACAATAAACCGAGAGTGGATAAGGAGCTTTTAAGACGGTATTCGGACGGACTTATCTGCCTTTCTGCCTGCCTTTCGGGAGAGCTTCCGAGGGTGTTGCTTGACGGCAGACTTGCGGACGCTGTAAGCCTTGTCAAAGAATATAAGGATATATTCGGTGAGGATTATTATATAGAGCTTCAAAACCACGGTATAAGCGAGCAGGAACGCATATTGCCGTATCTTCTGCGTGTGGCAAGGGATACCGGTACACAGCTTGTCGCCACCAATGATGCGCACTATGTCGAAAAGGACGACAGCTATATACAGCGTGTGCTTACCTGCATAGCGACCAATACAACGCTTAACGACAAGAGTGATATGCAGTTTCCGACAGACGAGTTTTACCTCAAAAGCGAGGACGAGATGAAAGCGCTAGGCTTTCCGCAGTCTGCATATGACAATACCGTCAAGATAGCGGAAAAGTGCAATGTGACCTTCACGTTCGGTCATACAATACTGCCGTATTTCAAGGCGGAGGGATATGAGAACAACGAGATATATTTTACCGAGCAGGTAAGAAAAGGACTTAAAAAACGCTACGGCGACCCTGTGCCGGAAGAAGTGTCCGATCGCGCGGAATATGAAATGTCGGTTATAAAGAAAATGGGTTTTATCGACTACTTCCTTATAGTAGCCGACTTTATAGGTTATGCAAAAAGAAACGATATTGCAGTAGGTCCGGGCAGAGGCTCGGGCGCAGGAAGCGTCTGCGCGTACTGCCTTGGGATTACAGATATCGACCCGATACGATTTAATCTGCTGTTCGAGCGTTTCTTAAATCCCGAACGTGTGACCATGCCTGATTTTGATGTAGACTTTTGCTATATAAGACGGCAGGAGGTAATTGATTACGTTGTCAGAAAGTATGGCAGGGATCATGTGGCGCAGATAATCACGTTCGGTACAATGGCGGCGAGGGGTGCTATCCGTGATGCAGGCAGGGCAATGGGGCTGCCTTACGGCAAGGTCGATACGGTTGCAAAGCTTATTCCTATGTCGATGCACTCAACCATTGACGGTGCGCTGAAAAGCGAAAAGGAGCTTGTGAAGCTGGCTTCATCGGATAATGAGGTAAGTCTGCTTATAGAAACCGCCAGGAAGATCGAGGGAATGGCGAGAAATACCTCAATACACGCCGCAGGTATAGTTATAACCCGTGACCCCGTAGCCGATTATGTACCACTGTACAGAAACGGCGAGGGCGAAGTTATGACGCAGTACACGATGACTACCATAGAGCGGCTCGGACTGCTGAAAATGGACTTTCTCGGACTGCGTTATCTGACCGTAATACAGGACTGCTGTAAACTTGTGCAGAAAAACGATCCCGATTTTGATATAGAAAAGATACCCGAAAACGACAGTGCGACCTATGATATGATGTCAACGGGAGGTACGCTCGGAATATTCCAGTTTGAAAGTGCGGGTATGACCTCGCTTTTATCGCGTATGAAGCCATGCTCGATAGAGGATCTTACCGCGGCGCTGTCGCTGTATCGCCCCGGTCCTATGGACTCTATACCGACATATCTGGAAAATCGCCGCCACCCCGAAAGGATACGTTACAAGCACCCGCTTTTAAAGGATATACTTGACGTTACTTACGGCTGTATCGTGTATCAGGAGCAGGTAATGATGATATGCCGTGTGCTTGCGGGATATTCATTCGGCAGAGCGGATATAGTCCGCAGAGCTATGGCTAAGAAAAAGCCCGAGGTTATGGAAAAGGAGCGTGCGACATTCGTTGAGGGTGCTGTAAAAAATAACGTTGACAGGCAGGTCGCAGAAGAGATATTTGACGATATGATGAGCTTCGCCAGCTATGCGTTCAACAAATCCCATGCGGCGGCATATTCGCTGCTTGCTTATCGCACCGCTTATCTCAGGTGTCATTATTACAAGGAATATATGGTGGCGCTGCTTACAAGCGTGATAGGCTGGGGCGGAAAGACCGCAGAATATATAGGCGACCTTGCACAGCATGGACTTAAGCTCCTGCCACCTCATGTAAACTACAGTGAAACAGGCTTTTCATGCGAAAAGGACGGTATACGCTTTGGTATGCTTGCAATAAGGAATGTCGGCGCAAATATGATAGCCGATATCATAGAGGAGAGAAATAAACGCCCGTTTAAATCGCTGTTTGACTTCTGCGACAGAATGTCGGATAAGAATATGAATAAGCGCGCGCTTGAATCGCTTATAAAATGCGGTGCGCTTGACGGACTTGGCAACAACCGCCGTGAAATGATGATGTCATTTGAACTGATGCTTGACGCACTTTCACAACGGCGTGATATTGAAGGTCAGATGGATCTGTTCGGCGACAGCGATGGAGCAAATCTGACGGGGTATCCGATACAGCCGACCGACGAGTATTCAGCGGCACAGCTCCTGTCGCTCGAAAAGGAAATGCTCGGAATATATATTTCGGGTCATCCTGCCGAGCCATACTACAAAATAGCAAGAAACTGCGGATACACTAATATCGGAAATATACTTGAGCATCCGAAGGATAAGCAAAATGTAAAGATAGTGGCATTGCTTACCTCAAAGCGCACCCATATCACAAAATCAAATAAAACTATGTGCTTTGCGGCGATAGAGGATATGAGCGGCGAAATGGAATGTCTTGCGTTTCCGAAGCTATATGAACAGTATTCGGTTATGCTTGAAACGGGAAAAGTATATGCCTTTGACGGGACTGTTTCGGTTGAGGACGAGGGCGATCCGAAGCTGCTGATAAATATGATAACCGAGCCTGATCTTGACAAGCTTCGTAAAGCAATGAACGGACAGGGCGCGGAGCAGAGCGGGAAAAAGACACTGTATATACGCTTTGTGTCACGGAATGATACGAATATTCCCGCAGTAAAGGCATTGCTCAGAGCAAATAAGGGTAACACTCTTACTAAGATATGCTTTGACGACACAAGGGAAACCGTTACTTTGCCGCCGAACTTATCCGTTGACTTAAACAGTGATTTTATACAAAAACTGAGCGGGATCTGCGGCAAAAACAATATAATTATAAAATAAGTCAAAAAAATGAATTTACCCCTTGACTAAATTGCATTTTAGGAGTAAACTAAGATGTGTGTAAATAATCTAGGAGGGCGACCTCTAAGGAAGGATGTACGATATTATGAAAAAGATTGGCGTTTTAACAAGCGGCGGCGATGCACCGGGCATGAATGCCGTTATCCGTGCGGTAACAAGAGCTGCTATTGCAAAGGGAATGGAAGTCGTAGGTGTTCGCAGAGGATACAACGGACTTATCAACGGTGATATTATCCCTCTTGATGCAAGAAGTGTATCTGATATAATTCAGAGAGGCGGCACAATGCTTTACACGGCAAGATGTGCGGAATTCAGATATGAAGAGGGTCTTCAGAAGGCTAAGAAGACCTGTGAAGAGAATGGTATTGAGGGTCTTGTTGTTGTAGGCGGCGACGGCTCGTTCAGAGGTGCGGCTGACCTTTCTGCAAGAGGCATCCTGAGCATAGGCGTTCCCGGTACTATCGATAATGATATTTCAATGACCGAGTACACGATCGGTTATGACACAGCTATGAACACTGTTGTTGAAATGGTTGACAAGCTGCGTGATACAGCACAGTCACACGACAGATGCTCTGTAGTTGAGGTCATGGGCAGAAATGCAGGCTATATCGCACTCAATGCAGGTATCGCTTGCGGTGCGACATACATCATCACTAAGGAAGAGCCCTATACAGTAAACGATGTTATCTCAAAGATAATCAAAGGTCAGAAGAGCGGCAAGCATCACTTCATCATTATTGTTGCAGAAGGTATCGGCGGAAGCGAACAGCTCGCAAAGGAAATCGAGCAGGCAACAGGTGTTGAGAGCCGTGCTACAATTCTCGGTCACGTTCAGAGAGGCGGCAGCCCCACTGTTCAGGACAGAGTAGCGGCAAGCCAGCTTGGCTATTATGCGGTAGATCTTCTTTCAAAGGGCATCGGTAATCGTGTAGTAGGTATGCAGCATAATGAAGTTGTCAACTATGACATTCAGGAAGCTCTCAAGATGAAGAAGGAATTCCCTCACGATCTGTACAAGATCGCTAATGAGATAAGCTTCTGATTTTAAAAGGACTATAACGGGTTTCCGTTATATAAAGACTGTGCCGGAATTTTAACGGTACAGCCGACAGAGTAGGTTAACGTGCGTAAAGTGCCTGAGGGACGGGGAGTTGTCCTCAGGACGAACACTGAAAGGTGGCGGTACGTTTTCCGCATCTCGCTGTTGCATATAAGAGATAATCGCCGTATTTATCCCACATTATGCGATCGCGTAAGTTTGCGTCATTGAGGAGGTAAATATGGCGTTTTTTCGTAATTTTAAAAAGTCGTTCGAGGAACTGAAATCTATTCGTTGCCTTACCGTAACGGCACTTCTTATCGGTGTTTCGGTAGCACTGAAATTCGTTATGATCATGCCGAGTGAAACGCTGAAAATCAGTTTTGCGTTTGTCGGTCTTGCGGCTATAGGTATGCTGTACGGTCCTGTTGTGGCAGGACTTGCAGGCATTGTCACCGACGTAATCGGCTTTCTTGTAAAGCCTACCGGTGCATTTTCACCGATATTCACGCTGGTTGAAGTTGCGGGTGCTGTGATATACGGCATTTTCCTGTACGGACTAAATCCCGTTAAGCTTGATTTTTCGAGCAGAACCGCATTTTTCGGCGGACTTAAGACAAACGGTTTTCAGGTGTTCAGAATATTTATGGCAAAGTTCTGTGTAAACCTTTTCTGCAATGTATTTTTAAATACCGTTGCAATGGTTATCATGGGATACTTTGCGCCTGAAGTATTCTGGGTCAAGATAGCGACACGAATAGTTAAAAATCTGACGATGCTGCCTATAGAGGTATTCATACTTCTGCTGGTTCTTTATCCTGTTATGGTGGCATATCGTGCGGCATTCAGAGAAAAGCGTTCGGCTTGAAACAAGAAAAGAGGATATAGTATGACTGAACTTGGATTTTTAGGCGCAGGCAATATGGGCAGTGCGATAATGCGCGGTATCTGCTCATCTGATATGCAGGTAAGCGTTTCAGCGTATGATAAGGATACGGCAAAGCTTGAAGCACTTTCGGCATTTGGGGTTAAGCCTTGTGCAAGTGAATGTGAACTTGTCAAAAAGTGTGATTACATACTGCTTGCGGTAAAGCCGCAGGTGCTTGGCGGTGTGCTTGATACTATCGCCGATGAAGTAACGCATAATAAGGTCATTATTTCTATCTGTGCGGGAATATCCGAGGACTTTATCCGCAGTCATACAATACCGAATGCCAAGGTAGTGCTCGTTATGCCTAATACTCCGATGATGCTCGGGCTCGGTGCAAGCGCAATATCAAGAGCCGACGGAGTAACCGATGAAGAATTTGCATTTGCAAAGTCAGTTATCGAAAGCTGTGGTATTGCCGCGGAAGTACCGATAAACAAGATGAAAGAAATAATCGCCGTAAACGGCAGTTCTCCCGCTTTTATCTATCTGTTTGCAAAAGGCTTTGTAGATTACGCCAAGAGCGTAGGCGTTGATGCCGATGCGGCACTCAAGCTGTTTGCACAGTCGCTTGTCGGCTCTGCGAAGATGCTGACAGACTCGGGCATGACGGTAGACGAGCTTATTAAGCAGGTTTCTTCTCCGGGAGGAACGACTATTGCAGGTCTTGACAAGCTGTATGAGGGCAAGCTCACCGATACTGTTGATGAGTGCTGTAAAGCTTGTACGGCAAGAGCATATGAGCTTGCAAAGAAGTAATATTATTACAGCTGTCGGACTCGACAGCTGTATTTTTGTGTAACGAAAACCGCCCGGACAGGATTTTCTGCACGGGCGGTTTTCGCTGTAAGGCGTATATTAACTTTAACTTGTTATCATGCGTTGGCTGTCATATTGCCGTTCTGACCGCCGTTCATATCGGGAGGGTTGCCTCCACCGAAGCCCTGATTGTTGCCATCCGGTCGGTTTCCTCCGCCGAAGCCGCCGTTTCCGCCGGGCTGACCACCCATTCCACCGGGCTGACCACCCATTCCGCCGCCCATGCCGCTGCCGTAGATGTAGCCTGACATTGTGATTTCCCGGGTGGTGTCGCCGACGGTCAAGGTGTAAGTTCCGTCAGATGTGATATCAGGTGTGCTTATAACTACTGTCTGGAACGATACTGTAGGTGTGAACTCTGCGATCACATTACCGCTTGAATCGGTGAGCTTTACGGCAGTTCCTGCGCTTGCGTTGTCTGTGCTTGCAAGTATAGAGCCTTGCGTTGACTCTGAGCCGAAGTTCATAGCCATACCGCTTGAGCCTGCTATAAGCACTGTACCGCCTGTTATCACAGCGTTATTTTCATAATCAAGCGAGCCGTTACCATCGTTTGTAGGACCGTATACATAAACCGTACCGCCCGATATTTCGATATCGCCGTTTGAGTCAAGTCCGTCACCGCTTGCATTGACATGGATCTCGCCGCCTGTTATAGTGATCTTTGCGTTGCTGTCCGCCGAGAATGAGTCCGGACCGAAGCCTCCGCCGACACCCTGATTGTCGCCGCCTGCGGCATTTATGCCGTCATCTGACGCTGTGAGGGTTATCTTGCCGCCGCTGACTGTTACTGTCTGACCTTCAAGACCCTCATAGCAGGTCGCTATATTGATCTCGCCGCCGCTTACAACCGTGTTATTGTCAGCATGAATGCCGTCATCTCCGGTGCTTATATCGAACGTTCCGCCCGATACGGTGACATCTGTATTGCTGTGAATTGCATCGTCAAGCGTATCAATGCCTAACGTACCGCCGGATATCGTGAGAGCACCATCGGCTTTTATGCCTTTATAAGACTCGGTACTGTCACCTGCTGCCTTTTCCGATGAACCGCCGCCTGCTTTAAGCGTAAGTGTGCCGTCCTTGATATCAATTGTGCCCGATGCGTCAATGCAGTCCTTGCCGCTTGTGATATTCAGTGTGCCGCCTGAAATATATACATAGCCCTTTTCGGCGTCATCTGCGTTTTCGCTGTGGATACCGTCTGTGCCGGAGGTGATCGTTATATTGCCGCCTGCAATTCTTACGCTGTCCTTGCCGGAAAGTCCCTGTGACGCGGAGGTGATGTTATATGTTCCGCCGGTTATCTTAAGATCGTCCTTTGTAACAATGCCGTGCTTGCTTTCACAAGTCACATTCAGCGTACCGCTGCCGTTGAATGTTATATCCGTCTTTGAAAATACAGCACCGTCAACGTTTGTTTCATTATCAGATGAGGTAAATTCACCTGTGCCGGTGAGTGTGTTTTCAGTACCGCTCACGGTCGTTACAAATACCTTGTCGGCATTTATAGCATACAGAGCCGCACTGCCGTCTTTGGTTATACTTGCGTTGTCAAGAACAAGCTGTACCTTGTCGCTGTCGCCCGCATTCACGATTATCTGACCTGTGAATGTGCCGCTGAGCTTATATGTTCCCGCTTTCGTTATAGTAATCGAGCCGTCTGCTACCGTTACCGAGCTGTCCGGGCAGCTTGCCGCAGAACCGCTGAGCGTTATGTCAACGCATTCGGAGTATTCTCCCGACAGGTCGCGGTCGGAGAACATATCATCGGCTGTGAGCTGATTTTCGGTGTTATCGGACGATGTGCTGCCGTCAGTTTTGCTGTTGGTGCTTTCCGCACTGTCTGAGCTGTCTTTGCTTTCGTTACTGCTTGATGCGCTGTCTGAAGCACTGCTGTCAGTTACATCGGATACACTGCTTGCCTGCTGAGAGGACGAAGCGGTCGATGCTGTGCCGTTGTCGCAGGAAGTGAATAATGAAGCTATGAGAGCTGTAGTTACCAATACCGCAAGAATTTTTCTTTTCATTTTATCCGCCTTTCCGGGGTTACAGCATTTCTCTGCTGTCAGTGCCCTGTGAAGATATATTTATTTCAAGGTTGCCGTTTCTGCATCTGAGCTCATCTATCATCTGCTTTTCACAGCCTGCTTTGCCGAGTGTGATATTGTAGGTGAGCTTGTTAAGGCTGCCGAGATTTGTGGTCTTTACCTGTGTCATTTTGTACTGCGATAAGTATTTGCCGAATATATCGTCAAATGCACTTTCATATTCAAGATTCTCGGGAATTGTTATATGAAGCATCTTGTTAAGCTCGTTTTTCTTTGACTCGCCGAAGGGAGAAGCTGTAAGTATGATGTTCGCCGCACCCATGATAACTGCGAATATAAGGGCGTATAACGGATAACCCATACCGCAGGCAAGTCCTACCGCCATTGCAAGGAAGATAGAGCCTATTTCCTTTGCCGTACCGGGCACGGAGCGAAATCTTACAAGTGAGAATGTTCCCGCTACCGCAACGCCCGCACCTATCGAGCCGCTTACCATCATAATTACTATGCTGACAACTGCGGGGAGTGTTGCAAGAGTTATGGCAAAGCTCTTTGTGTATGTGTTTTTATACATATACATAAATGCCATTGCTATACCAAGTACCAGTGCCGAGCCGACACCGATAAGAAAACCGCCGAGTGTTATGCCAGTCGCATTGCTGAAAATTCCTTCTATTACCGTATCAAACATTTACCGTTACCTCACTTCTGATTTTTTTTGTTTTTAAGCCCATGCTCCTTTTGAGCATTGTCATATATGCCATTCCGTACTTTGAGAACGAAGTTTGCTTTATTTCGCCTTCTGCCAGTAATTCAACCAACCACATCGGCATTGAGCCTGCCGCCTTTATTTCCATCAGAGAACAGCCATTTTCAAGAATTTGCTCACCGTAGGGAGCTATTTTCAGATCTACGTCTTCTGTTCTCCAACGTATATTGCGGTCGAACGTAACTCTGAGATCCGGGTCGTCCGCTCCGAAATAAGCCGTTCTGTCATAGCACAGATAAACTGCCGGGAATATGTCGCCGTAGAAATCAAGGAAGTAATTTATTTCTTTCGCTATCTGGCTGTTATCTGTGAGTCGCTCGTTGATTTCCGGTATGTCCTGTGCCTCATCGCAGTTGATCGATATGCGCCGCTTGTATACGATACCTTTGTACTTTTTCTTAAGCTCGAGGAAAACGTTTTTATCTCCTGAAGCTGTGCCGTAACTGCGGAGTCTAAGCTTTTCCTTGTAGACAGGCTTTTCGAGTGAACGCCTTATCAGCCTGAAATCGGGGGTGTCGTAATAGATGTTGCATATCGTGCTTTCACCGTGCTCATCAGGTACCATATACTGTTCAAAAGCACTTTCAATAAGCTCTCTTTGCTCTGCATTTACAAGGTACTTAAGCTCGTGGCGTTTAAAAATACTCTTATCCATATATCTCATTCCTTTCGGCTTTGTGTGTTGTTTTTTTGTTTCTGCTGTAATGATACAGCTTCTGCCTTAAAGAAACCTTAGAATGTTTTACGAAAACTTTACAAAACGGTGAAAGTACTGTGAAAACGGCATTTATATGACACATTATGTCTTGTTATAAAAGGGGGACACGACCCGAAAAAAGGAAAGGTGAGTCGAAGCGCAAAGGATAGTGCGCTTGGCTCGCTTTTTTGATGTGTGGAGAAAGTTTGACTTTAGTACGCTTCTATTATAACATTTTGTAATTAACATTGATCGTCAGCTACCTCTTTCCTTACCCACACCCATACCCCGCAAGGGTGTTGGCGATAAGACACACAAACGACTGAGTTTTAAACGTTTGTATAAGCGGGTCGCTGACGCTCACTTAGTCCCATTTTAGTACAGATATCTCAGGATAGTAGCGTTCTTTTTGGATAGTCGGTGACAGTGCAGTTGCACCGATATACTCACGAAATTATTAACGCCTTGTCGGTATCGAAGCTGTTTTCAGCGGTGTTGGCGATATATTTATTGTTTTGACATTTTTTAATATGTCGCATTGTAATTTTAATGTAATTTGATAAGCTGAGGAATTGTGTCGCAGCCCCTCTTGATTTTTACTGCGATTTGTGCGATAATATAAAATAGGAGAGTTTATCCGTACTGTGTAAAATGCTGTACGGAAGGGAAATAATAACGATTGTTAACAGAAAGAGAAATATGGCGCAGTTTTTGAATTTCAGAGGAGATTATGTCGGTCTTAGTGCAGAAAAGGCGGCGGATAATCTCGAGATGTACGGAAGTAATATTTTCAGAGAAACCGAAGACAGAAGTTTTAAGGCGTATCACTATCTTTTTGATCCTGCAGCAATTCTTCTTTCGGTTGCGGGGATCATACAGATATCTGCACTGTCACAATATGTAACGGGTATTATGTGTCTTGCTATGGCAGTCGCGCAGATAGTAACGCTGTGCATTATCTGTCGCAGGAGCAATGACACCATACGAAACCGCACATTGTCGGCTAAAATGAAATACAGAGTTATCCGCGACGGTTCGCTTGAGCTTGTCCCGGCGGCTATGCTTGTGCCCGATGATATAATAATTGTTCAGGGCGGAGAAATAGTACCGACAGATGCGCATATACTTGAATGTATCGGACTTACCGTTGACGAAAGCCGATTTACGGATGATCCGACAGCGGTCGCAAAGCATGGCGGCTCTGACCCTAAAGCAAACGGTCTTAAAAAGAGTTGTATATATGCGGGAACGCGCATACTGTCAGGCTCAGCTGTTGCAAGAACAGTTGCTACCGGTGAAGACACATACAGGGCAAGAAACAGCGAAAAGCAGGGCAAGTCGTCCGATCCGAATTTCTCACGTTATGAGAAAACCTGTGTGAAGCTCCGTCTTCCGCTTGCAATAACGGCGGTCGTAATATGTGCGCTGGGTGCGCTTTTACAGATACTCACCGGAAGAAACACAGATGTAATGGGTGTTGCGGTAAGCGCCTGCGGCTGGCTTATCTGTATGTTTATGCCGTTCGTCGAACTGTTTATACGAATGTACAATATGAATTTTGTGCGGCGCATTGAGCGCAGGGGAGCGATAATAAAAAATCTTACCGTCCCTGAAAAGCTTAACGGACTGACAACGCTTATAATCGATAAATCTGCCGTAGTTGCACCGAATATGCTTGAGGTAGCGGGAATATACAGCAAAAATCCCGATCTTATGACTACCGTAACGGTACTCTCGTGTGACAGAGATGATCCGACACCGGCAGAGCAGGCTTTTCTGCTCAATGCCGCACTCGGAGGAGCAGATGTCAGTACACTGAAACGTAACGAGGTAGCGGCGCAATTCCCTTATAATGATACCGACAGAATAGGCGGCAATATCTACAAGATGGGTGACAAACATCTTGTCTGCGTAAAGGGCTCGGTCGAAAAAATCACCGGGCTGTGCGATATGGATACAGATACGCTTTTTGAAATAACAAACCGTGCCGCTTCTCTTGCCAAACGCGGACTTGAGGTGTGGGCATCTGCCTACTATATAATACCGGACGGCGAGGAATTGCCGAAAAGTCTTTATTCAGTACGTTATGACTATATGGGTCTTGTTTCGTTTATGAGTGCGACAAGAGATATGATACCGCTTGCAATGCAGGGCTGCAGAAGAGCGGGCGTAAGGCTTGTGCTTACCTCCTCTGACAGTCCCGAAACCGCAAGCTCTATGGGCAAGAAAATAGGTCTTTCGGATAAGGGAATGATATCAGGTGACGCTATCGCGGAAAGCTCGCTCACAGGCGAAAAGCTGAACTATACCGATGCTGAGATATTCTGTCGTGTAAGCGCCGCTCAACGCATAACAATAATAGATGAACTAAGGGCGGCGGGCGAAACTGTGGCGGTAGTCGGATATTCGGACAACGATTATGAGATGGTGAGCCATGCCGATCTCGGCATAACCTCGCTTGAAAACACCACAGGCTGTGTATATGAGGCAAGCGGACTGATAGTGCGTGACGATAACTTTGCCGCGGTAGTCGAAATGATAAAAGAAGCCAGACAGCTTCACCGAAACATAAAGCGCTGTATCTTTGCTTTACTGTTATCACTTGTGATGCTATCGTTTACGGCGATTGCCGATATGGCGGCAGGAAGCAATGCGGTGACACCTATGCTTGCGGCATTGCTTACTGCTGTTGTTATTCCGCTTTTCTGTACGGGTTTCAGAAATGTCACGGCGGATATAAAGAGCGATATGACAGCTTCGGGCTTTATTTCACGAGGTAAGGGCGACAGAAGGTTCTTTGTCAGAAGCCTTGTATGCGGTGCAATATGCGGTATGATAAGTACGTTGTTTGTTTTAGTACTCAGCGGACTTATGCCGACTGCACAGGTGTCGTCAATTCTGCTGACGCTTCTTACCGTTATGACAGGTGCTATGTCTGTTGCGGCGGTCGACAAGCGTCCCGGTTCGTTCAGAAATAAAACGATACCGAAATATTTGCTTACAGCTGTAATATCGACATCACTTGCGGCAATACTTCTGCCGTACATACCTTTTGTCAATTCGCTGTTCGGATTTGCAATGCCGCACCCGCTTGCTTCTATAACGGCGGTTATAGCCGGTGTTGCGCCCGCAATAGCAATAGAAATAAAAAAACATCTTAACTGAAGGAGTAAATATGCTGACTCATTTTCTTAACATCGTATACGGAATAGTATTCGGTGTTGCAAACGTGATCCCAGGTGTAAGCGGCGGAACTATGATGGTAGTTTTCGGCGTGTATGACAAGATGGTAGACGTTCTGACATTAAAACTGTCGGCAATCAAAAAGAATATCAAGTTCATAATTTTTTTCGGTATAGGCGCGGCTGTCGGAGTGCTCGGCTTTTCGTTTGTGATAACGTGGCTGTTTGATAACTTCCCCGTTGCAACGAATATGTTCTTCATGGGACTTATAATCGGAAGTATCCCGCTTATCTACCGCAATATGACAGTCGGCGGCAGAAAGATCACGCCGAAATGCCTTATTGCATTTATCCCGGCACTTGCGCTTGTTGTCGGTATGACATTTGTAAACAAGCTCCCTCAGAATGAGGTGTTTGAGATAAGTGCCGTTCATAAAAGCACGGGTTGTACTGTTACAATTACAAATAACGGCAGTTATGATATGAACTCAGACTGGCAGCTTAAGGTCGCAGAAAAGATAGACGGAGAGCTTACCGGCTGTGCCGTAAAAAAATCCTCTGCCGATATGACTACTCTTGTCGGAACTGAAGGCAGTGAAATTCCAAAGGGTCAGAGCATCACTTTGACCCTGCCCGCGGATACCGATATATTCTCAATAGTTCAAGACAGCTTTACCTACACCTATAAAATGAACCCTGTGCTGTTTATAACACTTCTGCTCGGTGTTACCGTTGCGGCAATAGCAATGATAATTCCCGGTGTAAGCGGCTCGTTTGTTATGGTACTGCTCGGAATATACACGACTGTTATCGGTGCTATCAAGAGCCTTGACTTTATGATACTGATACCGACAGCTATCGGCGTGTTTATCGGCATTGTATTCGGAGCAAAGCTGATATCCGCACTGATGAAGCGTTACTCTCTGCTTGTATACAGCGCAATTATGGGACTTGTGCTCGGCTCGCTTTATGCGGTGTTCCCCGATGGCTTCGGATTTAACCTTGAAACGCTTGCGGGTTTTGCCGCGTTGCTTGTCGGCGCAGCTGTCGCAGTTCTTGTCGGAAAGAACACAAAGGTCGAAGAACAGTAAATTTGCTGTTGTTGTCACCGCCTTTCGGGGCGGTGATTTTTGTATTGCCCGCAGAAGTTTTACTTCCGGTTTACAGTTATTTTTCTTGACATCAAAGCGTAAAAATAATATAATAGACAATGGTGGAGTGTGTGAAATTCTCCGCCGTAAGTACAGCTTGAACAAAATCGAAAGGTAAGATTGACCTTGTTTATAGATATAAACGATCTAAGAATAAATTACATTGATGAAGGCGAAGATAACGGCAGGGGAGTAATATTGCTGCTGCACGGCTGGGGCAGTAACATTACGCTGTTTAAAAACATAGTAGATATGCTGTCGCCTCATATGAGAGTGGTCGCGCCCGATATGGCAGGCTTCGGTGAAAGTGACGAGCCGAAAAAGCCGTGGCGCGTTGACGATTATGTCGACTTTATCGGCACTTTCTGCAAAAAGCTCGGTATTGATCCGACTGTTGTCCTCGGTCACAGCTTTGGCGGAAGAGTTATAATAAAGGCGGTAACACGGGAAAAGCCTGTGCTTACCCCCGAAAAGATAATACTTACAGACAGTGCGGGAATAAAGCCTAAGCAAAGCACATCATCAAAAATAAAAACGAGAATTTACAAGATGGGTAAAGCTGTAATGAGCACAGCACCTATGAAAAAGCTTTTCCCGAATGCTGTTGAAAATATGAGAAAAAAGCGCGGCAGTGCAGACTATCTGGCGGCTTCTCCCGTTATGAGAGCTACACTTGTAAAGGTCGTAAACGAGGACCTGACCGAGCTTTTATCAGAAATAAAGCAGTCGACCCTGCTTATCTGGGGCGATAAAGACGATGCGACACCGCTTTCTGACGGTGTTAAAATGAGCGAGCTTATACCTGACAGCGGACTTGTAACAATAGAGGGTGCGGGACATTATGCGTTCATTGAGGGTTGGTTTACATTCTCAAGGGTGCTTGCGTCATTTCTTGATATAAAATAATACAGAACGGAGAGTTTATTTTGGATATTTTACAGACAATTGCGGTAGCTGTACTCGGTATGGCGCTCGGTGCATCATGCGGACTTAATTTTGTGCATTATATGCATATGTTCCAGCTCAATTCCTATCATTCCGATGAGCAGTTCAAGTGGATAGGAAAAAATATAAAAGAGGTCATACTGCGTCATATATTTACTTTGGGCTCGGTGCTTACATTCCTGATATGCGGCGAGATGAAGGCATCTACCTGCTTTATTGCGGCGGCTTTTCTGTGCCTTGATCTCGTTTTCTCAGCGCCGAAAAAGGCAAAGAAGAAGCTTGTGTTCACTCCGAGAGTAATCAGAATGACGGTAACATCGCTTATCGTTTATATACTTTTGATCCTGATCGTGTTCTTAACACTCGGTATGGGTTATCTGTCGCTTGCGATAACAATGTGTGTGCAGGTTTTGACGCTTGTTATGGCGATGCTTGCAAACCTTATCAATAAGCCGATCGAAGCAATGATAAACCGTCATTATATCAATGACGCAAAACGTGTAATAGACGGACTTCCGGATCTTACCGTAGTAGGACTTACCGGAAGCTACGGCAAGACCAGTACAAAGTTCTATCTTGAAAAGCTCCTCGGTGCAAAATACAATGTGCTTATGACCCCCGAGAGCTATAACACGACTATGGGTGTTGTAAAGGTAGTGCGCGGACAGCTTAATGCAACGCACGAAATATTTTTGTGCGAAATGGGCGCTAAGAATGTCGGCGAGATAAAGGAGATCTGCGATATAGTAAAGCCGAAGCACGGAATCATCACATCGATAGGTCCTCAGCACCTTGAAACCTTCAAGTCGATTGACAATATCATTAAAACAAAATTCGAGCTTGCGGACAGCCTGCCCGAGGACGGAATTATATTCCTCAATTACGATAACGAATATATAGCAAAGCACGACTGTGAAAAGAACAAGGTGACATATTCGCTCGGTGGCGGAACGGATTACTATGCGGATAATATTTCCGTCAGTGAGAACGGAACGCAGTTCACGGTTCACAACGGTAATGAAGAAAAGCAGTTTGCGACAAAGCTTATCGGCAGTCACAATGTACAGAATATAGTAGGTGCGATAGCCGTTGCTAATACGCTCGGTGTTCCGTTTGCTGACCTTGTTATGCCTGTCAAGCGTCTTGAATGCGTTCCACACAGACTACAGATAATCAAGGGCACAAATAAGACTATAATTGACGACGCTTTCAATTCCAATCCGACAGGTGCAAAGGCGGCGCTTGATACGCTTGCGGTGTTTGACGGGTATAAGATACTTGTTTCACCGGGAATGGTGGAGCTCGGTGAAAAAGAATATGAGCTCAACAAGCGCTTTGGTGAGCAGGCGGCTGATATATGCGATTTTGTAATAGCAGTCGGTGAGCGTCAGGCAGTGCCGATAGTCGACGGACTGAAAGCAAAGGGCTACCCCGAAGAGAAAACCTATGTTGCAAAGAATCTCAATGAGGCTCTTGCAAAGGTTGAGAATATAAAGACAGGCGGCGAAAAGAAGATAGTACTTCTTGAAAATGACCTGCCGGATAATTATTGATAGTCTGAAGAAGCAAGGATAAGGGAGATACTATGGACGTATTCTGCGATTACTGCGGAGCAAAGCTGGATGTAGAACACGAGAACTGCTGTAACCAGTGCGGTGCACCGTTTGACAATAATGCGGGCGTAAAGGCATACCGTGAGGAAAAGAAAAGGAAAGAGGAAGAATACAGACGCAGACAAGAGATGCGTCAGAATGAGTATAACGCTTCACAACAGCCGTCACAGAGCACTGTAAGCAACTCTCAGAATGCCTCCACACAGAAGATAGCAAAGACGATTACGACTGTAATTATAATAGTGGTCTTTGCGCCTACGGTAATAGGTATCATTATTTCCATAATCGGCGGAATTTTCTCAATGATCGGCGACAACTTAGACAACAACAACTACGGTTACATAGAAGAAATCTCATCTGAAGAAGAATCTTCGATAACTCAGAAAGTGCAACGCGTAAATTTCAACGAAACCGCTCAGACTGCCGAATACAGCTTTATCTGCGATGAGGTGTACAGGACAGATATATGGTACGGCGGTGCGGATAAGGGTTATATGTATGTTGCGTTCCATTTAAAGGTCAAGAACACAACACAGAATAAGCAGTGGCTCAGCAACGAGCTTAACTGCATCTATGACGGTGATATCAGCTGTGACAGAGCGTGGGGCTTTGACGGCAAGAGCTTTGACTCATCTCCCGTTCTTTCCGCAGGACTTGGTACAGACGGATATGTCTGCTACATAATTCCCGAAAAGGCAAAGAGCGTGGTTATCGCATACGGCGATTATGTCAGGGTAAACGTTGATCTCAGAAACCTTGAATACAAAACCGACAGCGCAGAATCAGAAACAGAATCAAACTCCGGATCTGATTCAGAACCAAACCCGGATAATAATTAAAATTGACATAAAGAAAGGATAAAATCATGAAAATCAGAGTAGGTGTATTTTTCGGAGGAAAAAGCGTTGAGCATGAGGTATCGATCATATCTGCACTTCAGGCTTGCAATTCTATAAATAAGGATAAATACGAGGTAGTGCCCGTATACATTACAAAAAGCAATGAAATGTATGTCGGCGAAAAGATAGGAAATATCGCTTCATATAAGAACTTAAAGGCACTTCTCAAAGAAAGTCACAGGGTAATACTCGTAAACGACGGCGGGCAGGTACAGCTTGTGCTTTATCCCGGAAAGAAGTTCGGCAACAACGTATATGCAACGATAGATGTTGCGTTCCCGATAGTACACGGTACGAACGTTGAGGATGGCGTATTCCAGGGATATTTACAGACAATCGGCGTTCCTTATGTAGGCTGTGATGTAATTTCGTCGGCAGTCGGTATGGATAAGTATGTTATGAAAACCGTATTCAAGGATAACGGTATACCTGTCCTTGACGGGACGGTAATCCATATAAGCGACTACGCAAAGGATGCGGAAGCAGTAAAAAATGACATAAAGGCGAAGATTACGTATCCGCTTATAGTAAAGCCGATAAATCTCGGCTCAAGCGTAGGAATTATGATAGCGCACAATGACGAACAGCTTGACGAAGCGCTTGACAACGCATTCACATACGCGTCTAAGCTTCTTGTCGAGCCGGCTATAACAAACCTTAAGGAAATCAACTGCTCGGTATGCGGCGACTATGCTACCGCTCACGCATCGGAATGTGAAGAACCGGTAAACACCGATGAAATATTAAGCTACAAGGATAAGTATATTGCGGGCGATAAGGGCGGTAAGTCAAGCGGTATGGCAACGCTGAAAAGAAAAATCCCTGCCGATATATCCGATGAAACAAGAGAGCAGATACGCACCCTTGCGGTAAAGGCGTTCAAGTGTCTTGGCGCATCGGGCACATCGAGAATTGACTTTATGATAGATATGGATAACGGCAACGTTTATCTGAACGAAATAAACACGATACCGGGTAGCCTTGCGTTCTATCTGTGGGAGCCTGTCGGCGTGAAATATCCTCAGCTTCTTGACGAGATGATCTCGCTCGCATTAAAGCGTGAACGTGAGAATAAGGCGCTGACATTCAGCTTTGACACCAACATTCTTGACGGTTTTACAGGCGGTAAGCTCGGCGGAGCTAAGGGCGGAAAGCTGTAATTGCTGTGAACCCTAAAAATTGTAGGGGAGTGGGCTTGCCATCCCGTATTCAGCGGCTTTCCTGAAATAAAAAATCCGGTAGGAAAAAAGGAGAAACATGAAAAAAGCATATATAATCAATCTTAAATACGGTATCTGGGAAAACCAGCTCTGGCTTGAAGCCGATGATAACGAGGTAATGCAGGAAAAGTGGGAGATAGCAAAAGCGAAACTCACCGATGTTGCAACGGCTTGTCAAAGCTCAGGTGATTACTTCAACAAGGCGATAGAGCATTTCTCGCAGTACGGCTTTTCAAGAATACAGAAGTGAGCCGTAGATGAAAGAAATAAAGGTAACAAAGAATGACAGCGGTCAGCGTATTGACCGCTTTTTGTCTAAATCTTTTCCGCTGGGTCAGGGACAGATATGCAAGCTGGCACGCAAGAACTGCATAAAGCTAAACGGCAAGAAATGCAAGCCCGACACTCATATTGCGGAAAACGACATATTAAAACTGTTTATCCCCGATGAAATGCTGATACCGAAAGCAAAGGCTGATCCCGATGATTTCTCGGCGGTGAGTGATAAGATAGACATTGTCTATGAGGACGAGAACATTCTGCTTGTGGATAAGCCTGTCGGAATGGTAGTGCACGAGGACGAGAGCGGAGACAGCGACACGCTTATAAACCGCATAAAGAGCTATCTTTATCACAAGGGGGAATATTACCCTGAGAGCGAGCTGTCTTTCGCGCCTGCGCTCTGCAACCGCATAGACCGCAACACCTGCGGGATAGTGATCGCGGCGAAAAACGCGGAGGCGCTCAGAATACTAAATCAGAAGATAAGGGACAGGGAGCTTACAAAGCTGTATCTGTGCATTGCCTGCGGTAAGGTAACTCCCGACAGCGCAACGCTTACTGCTTATCTTGAAAAGAACAGTGACACCAACACGGTGAAAATCAGTGACAGAAAGACAAAAAGCAATCTCACGATAAAGACAAAATACAAGGTTCTGGCGTACAACGGCGAAAACTCGCTGTTAAAGGTGGATCTGCTCACGGGCAGGACACATCAGATAAGAGCGCACCTTGCGTATATAGGACATCCGCTTCTTGGTGACGGAAAATACGGCAACAACAAGCAGAACAAAAAGTACGGCTTCAAATATCAGGCACTGTGCAGTTATGAGCTTGAGTTTAAATTCACTACCGATGCCGGCTGTCTTTCCTATCTTGATGGCAAACGCTTCAAGGCGAAAGCGCCCGATTTTGTGAAAATGTTCGGCAGTAATATTAAGCTCTGACTAAGTGCCGTTCAGCCCGAAAGTGATATTACGGACCAAAATGCAAGAAATTTAAAAAAATCCGAAAAAAGTGTTGACAAAACTCAAAATCCGTGCTATAATATTATAGCACGATACGGAGAGGTATCGAAGTGGTCATAACGAGGCGGTCTTGAAAACCGTTTGGGGGCAACCCCACAAGGGTTCGAATCCCTTCCTCTCCGCCATGCAAATCCCGACTGGTTTCAGTCGGGATTATTTTTTTCTGCTGTATAGCTATATAATAGGCCGTTTTTTTAAAAGTAACGAGGGTCATTTTTATATCGGAATATTGTTTATGGTAGGAAAACCTCACATATGAATACACTAATTTCGTGAGATGAAGCAGAAGAACTTCATCGACACAGCCGTCCGTGACGAACAGGTCAAGCGTATCAACGAGCTGACCGAGTTCATCGAGCAGCAGGATTCTGAGCTTACTGAGTTTGACGAGAGCATTGCTAGGCGGTGGATTAAGGAGATTGTCGTCTGGGACGATAGGTTTTCTGTGGAGTTGAAGTCGGGGGTTGTGGTGGAAATAATTGGTTAACGCTATATAAAAGCCTCCCCATCACTGGAATACATCCAGTGATGGGGAGGCTTTTCGTTCTATAGTTTAATTTTCCCTGACAATGTGCCATCTGAATGCTTAGATTTTATTGTGTATGAAATATCAAACTTTTCTTCTTTTGCTCTTAATAGAATAGCTGGCCCAATCCATTTTCTTTCCTTAGCTCGAAGTGAACTAATAGAAAATTTAAAATCAGAATCACTTCCATCAACAGGAGAGGCTATATATTTTGATATTTCTCGCTCATAATCATCTGCATCGTATTTAGGATTTCCATTTATACTTGACGCATTAAAACGTGCTCTTATTTGTGCTTGAGTGTCAGCAATACTATTAGTAATGTCATAGTCATATGAAATATCTGAAGTTTCTGGCATTAACAAGAGTTCTTTAATTATATCGTCTTCGACAATACAACCTTCTAACCCTTGCATATCGGGAAGCAATAAATATTTTGAAGGTTTAATTACTTCTACTTTATCAGTTTCAACAGATATATGAATGTCAATTGCTTCATCATAAACGGTAGATAGATTTTCTATCACCAACGGAATAAATAATAATCCATCAAAAGTCGTAACATACCAATCAAACATATCTAACAGTCCAAGATTGTTGTTAAGCTGGATTATACTGTCATATTTTCTCTTTTCCTCTTCTGTTCCATCGTATGTCGGTGACAAACCTAACCCCAATTTTTCTTTTAAATTACCAATATTGAAAAATTCATCGTTTTGAGAAATATCAACTGCCAAGTGTTTCTTACAGTTTTCGACTATATATTCCCTATCCTCATCTTTGATGGTTACCTTGTGACTCTTAAATAAGTCAAATTTAAAAGGCAATTCTGCTGGAATAATTACTGTCCCATCTTTTGTAGTGAAGGGAGTTTTTTCTTGCGTACAAGTGTTTATTTCTTCTCGTAGTTCTTCTGAAGGATCTGTAATTATATACTCGCCTATCTCTTTTACAAGGTCTTGGCACTCATCAATTAAATGTTGCCTATGTTCAATAAAAGCAGCAGATTTTGAAATATCAATTGCACATACTTCATTTGATGTTATTTCATCAGTATAGCAGCCTAATTTCAAATTTGAAAAACCATTCTTTACGCGTTTTCCTTTTTCTAGTAAATGTTCAACCGTTTCTTGGATTATACCTTTAATATATTTTTGGGCCTCGCCCTTACTATTTCCATCTTTTAACGAAAAGGGAGTTAATCTGCGACTCGCAATATCGAAAGGCATGTCCTTAGGAGTTCCATAATCGGAGTTTAATACACAGATGACATTATCCCAGCCTACTACATGAGTTGCGTAGCCTAATTCAAGCATTACATTTGGATTAGGCATATATTTTACCGTTTTATTCCCTTCTTTATCAATTGTTTCATATCGGCATACCGCACTGACATCAGCTATAAAAATATCACAATTATCTATCTTTGAAAAAATCGTCTGAGCTATATCTGGAGAACCATACTCTCCCTTTGTATCACGGTCAGCTTCTATATCTACCGTATCTCTCAATAATCTAACTGCATCCTTTATACCATCTTGAATGATGTTTCTTGTTTCGTTTCCCGGTAAGTCTGACTGCCATGAATAAAATATAGTAATCTGTGAATCACTCATACTATCGCCTCCATAAACGTCTAATACATTGTCTGAATTTGCCTTATTTATTGCCTGCCTGAAAACCTTTCAAAAATCGTGACATCTATCCCTCCCACCACCACATCACTTCCGCACACCCGACCCACTCCCCGTGTATCGCTGCGAAACTGCTGTCACCGCAGACATATTACCCTATACGCAAAATCACCATATTCCACCAAAATAGTGCGGTCTGCCCAACACGCATAAACCGCACCATTAAGCCATCTATCCCGATTTACTCTGCTTTCCTTGACATCGAAACCACGCACTCAACATGCCTCGTATGCGGGAACATATCAAACGGCTGAATATCGGTCACTTTGTACTTTTTCGTTAGCGTTTTCAGATCTCTCGCCTGCGTAGCCGGATTGCAGGAAATATAAACTATTCTTTCCGGTGCGATTTTCACAAGCGAGTTTAAAAACTTCCTGTCCGCTCCCGCTCTTGCCGGGTCGAGGATCACTGCGTTATAATGCGTGCCGAGCTTTGCCTTCTTCTCAAGAAACTCGCCTGCATCGCCCCGGTTGAAAGCAATGTTGCGGGTAAGCCCGTTTTCGTGGCAGTTCTTTACTGCGTCACGGACGGCTGATGCGTTGTATTCGATGCCCTGTACCTGCTTTACATAGTCAGACGCTATTATGCCTATCGTGCCTATTCCGCTGTATGCGTCAAGCAGAACGTCCTTCTTCGTGAGCTTTGCCGCCTTTATAGCGTAGTCGTACAGCTTTTCGGTCTGTGCGTGATTTATCTGATAGAACGAGTGCGGAGATATTCTGAATCTTTTTCCGCAAAGAATATCCGTAATGTATCCCTCGCCGTAAAGCACGTCGTTATTATTTCCGAGAGTAAGCATTTCGGGAGTGCGGTTTACCGAGAATGTTACGGTTGTGATGTCGGGGAACTGCTTTACAAGCGCTTTCACAAAGTCGTGCTTTTTAGGGAACATTGAGTTTCCGCCAACAAGAGTAACCAGTATCTCTCCCGTATTCTTTCCGACACGGACAAGCACATGACGTAAAAAGCCACGCTCCGTACCCTCGTCATACGGTTGCAGCTTGAACGATTTAAGTAATCCTCTTATTCCTACTATAATCTCGTCCGCACGTTTATCGTCAAGCATACAGCTGTCAATTCCGACTATGCCGTTTCTGGACGACTGATATACGCCGGAGATTATCCTGCCGTTTCTGTCAGAGCGGAATACCGCCTGCACCTTGTTTCTGTAGTTATACGGGTCGTCTGCGCCGATTATCGGCGATACCTTGCCGAAACTGCCGAGCAGTCTTTCTGTATCCTTCTGCTTCCATTCAAGCTGCTGTTCGTATGTCATGTTGGACAGCTGACAGCCACTGCATTTTTTCGCAACGGGACATTTCTTGTTTGTCATTTATATTCCCTGTTCTTTCTCCAAAAATTCTTCAAGATCCTCAAGATACATTTCCATATCCTTTCGTCCAAGCTCATAAACGCTTTTCAGCCTGTCGGGATCTCTCTCCGTTCTGCTTATTGTTATCGGCTCAGACGGGCGGATAATAAACACCTTGCCGCTTTGTTCAAGTTCGCATAGCTTGTCTATGCTTTTGTTGTAGATATCGTGACGGTTTTCAAGCGCCTTGCACAAGTTTGGAAATTTGCCATAGAATGAGCGTATCAGCAGTTTGTTCATCGGCTTTTTGCGGTAGCTCATATCACGGGTGAGGATTACCATCTGCTTTTTGTAGCCCATTTCGGAAAAATGCTCAAACGGTATGCTGTCGGAAATCCCACCGTCAAGATAAGCCCTGCCGTCGATTACGACAGGCTTTGATATAAACGGCATAGAAGCAGAAGCGCGGAGCATCTCCATATCCCGAAGTACGCTTTTTACCTGCAGATACTCCGGCTTTCCCGTTTTTACATCGGTCACCGTTGCATAAAAAGGCACACCGGAATTTATATAGGTTTCATCGTCGAATTTGTCAAGCTCGTTCGGCACTTTGTAATAGGCATATTCCGTGTTGAAAAAGTCGCCGCTTTTAAGTAGCGGCTTTATTCCCATGTAGTTCCTGTCGCCGTTGAAACGGCAGTTGTAGCGGATGACCCTGCCGTCCTGCCTTGACAGAAAATTTACTCCGAACACCGCACCTGCCGATGTTCCTATTATCCCGTCAAAATTTATATCGTTTTCAAGAAGTACGTCAAGTGCGCCTGCCGTGTACATTCCACGCATAGCGCCGCCTTCAAGCACAAGCCCTGTTTTCATAATGTTCTCCGTTAAATTTATTTGCCGTATTCGTTGTCAAATTCTTGTATTTCTCTGAGCATATCCTCAGTGCTGCCGTCGCTTGAATCATACCATTCCATCTTTTTCAGATACTTGCCGAGCCAGCTGTCATGAAGAGCATTTGCGGCAATTCCGACCTCACTGAAAGAATCGTTACCGTCCCCGATCACAAAAACAAGCTGATTATCGTTTGTTGACAGCTCATTGAAGCTACAGTCTGCAAACGCTTCTCTGACTGTCTTGTATACAGCGTTCAAGTCGTGCTGTTGTAAGCTAAGTACTTTTTCATCGTCTATTTCCACTGCGATTTTATATAAGTAATCCATATAGCCCAACCTTTTTGAAATAAATCGTGCCGATTATCGTTGTTGCCGAGTTTGACAATATCCGCTTCATACGCTATAATATTCAGTGCGGCACGCAAACATATTCTGATATTATTTTATCACTTTTGCAAGTTATTTGCAACAAGAAAAGAAGTCCGCTCCCGAAAGGATCTGTAAAAGATATGGCAGAAATTATTGACGTTACCGACATAAATATCCCAGAGCTTGAAATATACACGCGCCTTACAGATGCAAGACTGCGCAAGGTGTACGAATACGAACACGGAATATTCATAGCCGAAAGTCAGACGGTTATAGAAGTAGCCCTTGACGCAGGCTGTAAGCCGATTTCGATGCTCACAGACAGAAAGTATATCAATGACCGTGCAAACGGCATAATAGAGCGTTGCGGTGATATTCCGGTATATACCGCCGACAGCAAGATAATGTCCGGGCTTACAGGCTATGAGCTGACACGGGGAATGCTGTGCGCTATGGAGCGTCCTGCGCCGAAAAGGGCAGAGGAGCTTTGCAGAAATGCACGCAGGATTGCCGTACTCGAAAATATAGCCGATGTCAGCAACGCAGGAGCAATAATACGCTCTGCGGCGGCGCTCGGCATAGACGCTGTGCTGATAACCCCGTCCTGCTGTGATCCTCTTTGCAGGAGAGCCATAAGAGTCAGCATGGGAACGGTATTTCTTATCCCGTGGGGATATATCGGAGAGGACGAGCATTGGTGGCAGTCGCACGGCCCCGCATATCTGGGTTCTCTGGGCTTTAAAACAGCGGCAATGGCGCTTACCGATAACTCGGTAAGTATTGATGATAAGACGCTTCAGAGCGAGGAACGGCTTGCTATAATACTCGGCTCTGAGGGCTACGGTCTGTCGCAAAAAACTATAGACGGCTGTGATTATACGGTAAAGATACCGATGTATCACGGTGTCGATTCGCTCAATGTCGGTGCGGCGGCCGCTGTCGCATTCAGAGAGCTGAGAGTAAGGGAATAATAAAAGGGCTGAATTGCGATCAAGCAGTTCAGCCCTGTTTATTATTACATTATGAATATTAAGTTATCTTATAAAATTCGTTCTTACCGCCGCGTTTGTATCGGGCAGTGCGATACCGTTCTTTCTGCCGAGCTCAAAGCACTTCATCATCCATGCCATGTTCTTTGCAAGGTTCTGCATTGTCTGCATACCCTCAAGATCCTGTTCGGCTTCACCGGGTACTCTGCCGTATACCATGTTCCAGTAGGTAGAGCCGACAACAGGCATCTGTGCTATGCCGAAATACTTGTTCATACAGTCGAACGATGCGGAGCTTCCGCCTCGTCTTGCGACCGCGATTGATGCACCGGGCTTGAATTTAAAAGCCGCACCGCCCGCATAGAACGCTCTGTCAAGGAACGACAGGATACGTCCGCTCGGGTGAGCATAATACACCGGCGTGCCGAACACAAATCCGTCCGCTTCTTTAGCTTTTGCTATAAAATCATTAACATCGTCATCGGTGAAAGCACAGCCTTTTTCACTGCACTGTCCGCAGCCGATGCAATCTCTGACAGGCTTTCCGCCCATCTGGAATATCTCGTATGAAATGCCCTCGTTTTCAAGCGTTCTGCCGACTTCAAGCAGTGCGGCATTGGTATTGCCGTTAGCCTTGGGGCTTCCGTTAAGCATCAATACTTTCATTAAAATCGCTCCTTCAAATAATATATTGCAATTTTGCGTTACAGATTATATCACCTTGAATAAAAATAGTCAAGTCAAAATTTACCGCATAACTTCACGCTGTTTATCATTCCGTCATTCCCACAACCTGCTTATACATTTCTTCATCGTCATAAATAAGATAAAAGTCGGTCGGAACAAAATATTTTTCCTGCAATGCCGAGCTCAGTTCATCCGCAAAATTCTCCGTGCTTTCATACTTACGGGTAATGACTTTTTCGCTGTCTGTCGGATAAATTTTAAGTGCGGTATCGTTAAAGATCATCTGCCATAATTCGCTGTGTTTACCGCAGAAATGATACTTCGTTTTACCAAATTGAGTTATTATCTGCAATGCTTCTTTTTTGACAAACTCGCTGTCGTTGGTACGGTTTACTATATAGAATATCTCCGCTAAGTGCTCCTTTTGCAGAGTGATCGAACCTGTAAACAGCTCGGCGCTATACAGGTTATCACGCAGCTTTTCGCATCTGTCCATATTATTCTTCCTCCGGGTAAATTATGCCGTGTTCCTGCCTGAACCTTGTCATTATCTCCATAACATCGGCGGTGTAGTCAAGGCACATTACGTTTTTGTCGCCGTTTACCGCCTTTTCCATATCGGTTATTTCATAGTAAAGCGCATCGGAATTTTCACCTGCGCCGACAAGCTCCGTCCTGCCGTCTGTATAGGTTATTTTTGCTTCCCACGCTCTCGGATATTCCATGATTTCAATATAGCCGTTTTCGCAGGAGATCATCGCACGCTTGGGCTGTTTTGAATGGAGCGACAGCATAACCGTTGCCATCTGCCCCTCCTTATCCGACAGTAAAAGGCTCGCCTGTTCGTCAACTCCCGTCGGTGCGGTTTTAAGCTGTGACAGCATATTATCCGGCTTTGAATCGAAAAACCAACGGATAACAGACAGGGCATACACGCCTATATCAAGCATTGCACCGCCTGCAAGGCTTCTGTTGAAAAAACGGTTTTTCATATCGTATTCCTTGAAACTGCCGAAATTCATTGTGATAAGATTCACCCTGCCGAGTGTGCCGCTTTTCAGGATTTCGTCAAGCTTTTTATATATCGGCATATGATAAACCGTCATTGCTTCACCGATTACAACGTTGTTTTCGTCTGCAAGCGAGATAAGCTCATTCAGTTCGTCACTGTTCAATGTTATCGACTTTTCAACAAGAATATGCTTTCTGTTTAAAATTGCTTTCTTCATAAAGCCGTAATGCGTGTTGTGCGGAGTTGTGATGTAGATTATATCGACATCGGGGTCGGTGAACATTTCATCATAGCTGTCATACACCTTGCCGACATTATATTTTTCTGCAAAAGCTACAGCCTTGTCATGTGTCCTGTTGCCCACGGCGAATAGATTTCTTCCGTTTTTCTGCATTGCGGCGGCTGTTTCATAGGCTATAACGCCCGTGCCGAGTACCGCCCAGTTATAGTTTTTCATAATATGTTCCTTTTGAATATAGCGGTCGAAAACAAAGCTCCCGCCGGCGGTCTTTATATGCCGTCAACAGAAGCCCTGCCTGTTTAAATGCGGTTTGATAATCCCGTCAATAATTCTCAGCGTGTACTTCAAAGTAGCTCTGCGGATGATTACATACGGGACATACATCGGGAGCCTTTGTGCCTACTACGATATGACCGCAGTTGCGGCACTCCCATATCTTGACCTCGCTCTTTTCAAATACCTGTGCGGTTTTTATGTTCTTTAACAGTGCACGGTATCTTTCCTCGTGGTGCTTTTCAATCTCGCCTACCGCCCTGAACTTAGCGGCAAGCTCCAAAAATCCCTCTTCCTCGGCTGTCTTGGCAAAGTTTTCGTACATATCTGTCCATTCGTAGTTTTCGCCGTCTGCGGCAGCTTCAAGGTTTGCCTTTGTATCGCCTATTCCTGCAAGCTCCTTGAACCACATCTTAGCGTGTTCCTTTTCGTTGTCGGCTGTTTTCAGGAAAAGGGCGGACATCTGCTCATATCCCTCTTTCTTTGCGACAGAAGCAAAGTATGTATATTTGTTTCTTGCCTGAGATTCGCCCGAAAATGCTTCCCGGAGATTTTTTTCGGTTTGTGTACCTGTGTATTTATTTTTAGCCATTGTATTATCCTCCTGTGTTATGGCATTGCTCGATGTGAAGCACGCCGATTTATCTTGATTATAGTACGGAAAAATAAAATTGTCAATAAGTTTATCTGAAAGGAAATTGAAATAAAACCGCCGCAGACAGCAACATTTGCCTGTCTGCGGCGGTAGTTCTATAAAGAGTGAATAACGGTTAAGGTCTTTGACCCATACCGCCTTCAAGGGTGATTGTTTCGCCGTTCATATACTTGAAGTCGGGAGATGCAATCTGTACGCATAATCAAAAAACAATCCGATTACTGAGCTTACGGATTTTCGGGCATAACAAAAAACCCGTAAGAAAATCTTACGGGTTTGGTGGGAGCGGGTGGATTCGGACCACCGAAGCGAAACGCAACAGATTTACAGTCTGCCCCCTTTGGCCACTCGGGAACACTCCCATATTAAATTTAAGAAAAAATTGGAGCTGGTGGACGGACTCGAACCCCCGACCTGCTGATTACAAATCAGCTGCTCTACCAACTGAGCTACACCAGCTTGTTTGTTTTTATTAGTTTCTTTGTCAACCGACGTGTTATATTATAACATATTCAAAACCGCTTGTCAAGAGTTTTTTAAAACTTTTTTATTTTTTTCTCTCTTGCTTTTTTCAGTTTTGTTGCGCCGTGACAACAGATAATATTTTAGCACATAATTCGGTGCGTGTCAACCCTTTTCCGACAATTTTTTTAATTTTTCTGCATATTTTTTTACAATGACAGTAAAACCGCTTTGCTATGCGCAAAGCGGTTGCAGGTTGTAGAAAAAGTCTGTTTTTTATAAAATAGAGCAAATTCTCTATCCCTATCCCCCTGCCCCCCTTTCCCGGGAAAGGGGGAGAATACGGGGACTGCCGTCCCTGCGACCTGCTTTGGTTGCTTGCCAAAAGTTTTGCACGATGCAAAACCAACATAGCAAGCAACGCTAAACACCTATTTTTAACAACGATAGAGGTTTATCGTAAAATAGTTGTATCACAGCTTTCTGTAGTCGCTGAGTACGGTGTTTGTCATAAGCCAGCTCAGGCAGTCCTCAAACAGTACGCCAAGCCGCGGCTCTGTGCCATAGCTGTAGGTGGTCTTTACAGCTATCTCTGTGAAAGTAGTTGCACGGTTGAGCGCAATTGGCAGGCTTTCACCCTTGAGAAGAGAAGCGGTGAGCACAGACGTGAAAATATCTCCCGTACCGGGGTAATGCACAGGGATATGATCCCAGTCTATGCGCCAGAAGCTGCCGCTCTCCCTGTCAAAGCCGATATTTGAGAGCTTTTGTCCGTCGTCATCGATCAGCGGGACTCCCTTTATTACAACTATCCTCGGCTTATCACTCAGGCGTGCGAGCCAAGAGCGCGCTTGTGATACCGACATCATAGCAGGGCATTCTTCACCAAGAAGCATACAGGTTTCGGTGATGTTTGGAGTGATTATATCAGCTACGTCTACAAGCTCTTTCATACGGCGGATAAGTTCAGGCGTATAGGTGCTGTAAGGCTTGCCGTTGTCGCCCATTACCGGGTCAACGACCTTGAGGGCATCGGGATTTCCATGAAGAAACTCCAGACAGCAGTCTACCTGTTTTGCCGAGGAAAGAAAACCGCTGTAGACGGCATCGAATTTCAGACCAAGCTTATCATAATGCTGATAGCAGGAGGAAATATGGTCTGTGAGATCCTCCATCGCTATATCGGTAAAGCCGCCTGTATGGGTAGACATGACCGCGGTAGGCACAGGACAGACCTGTATCCCCATAGCTGATATAACCGGTATTATAACCGAAAGCGAACATCTGCCATAACCCGAGAGATCGTGGATCGCCGCTATTATTTTATGTTGCGACATTAAAAATCGTCCTTTCCGTTTACACATCGGTTATATTTTAACATAAAATTTCCGAATTGTCGAGATGTAAAATTTATATATGGATCGTTTGTCATATGAATGGCATTTTTTACTGCAAAAAGCGGTCTTATTGGAAACTGCCCTTGTAAAATTTATCTTGCAATATTTCTGAGATTAAAACACAATATATTAACGAGCCGAAAACGGCGGATATGAAAGGATAATGGAAAATGAGCAAGAAAACTTCCAATAATATGATATGTGCCGCCACTGCAATGGTAGCAGGCGGTATCGCTTTTGCCGCAACGAAGGCTATGACCTCAAACAAGACACAGAACGTAAAGAAAGCGACCGGCAAGGCGATAAAGGCAGTAGGTGCGGTAATAGAATCGCTCCAGATGTAAGAGAACCGTAAAGAGCCGCTCACGGACAGTGGGCGGCTCTCAGTCTTTGTATATCACGGTTGACTTGGGGGCAGAGCAGTGGTATAATTATTACACTATTTTGATATAAAGGCAAGGTGTATTATGATGACGGGACTCAGAACCAGAGAGCCGCTCGGATTTGAGAAATTTATGGAAAAAGTTCAGCAGGCGGCTGAAAGTAAAGGCTGCGTATTTTTCCTTGACAGCAAAGAGGGACACGAGCAGGTAAAGAACGGGCTTATTGCAAGCGATTGCAGCGGCTGGCTTGTGCCGGCGGAAGAAGCGAAGGAATTCAATGCGGAATATATGGATTTCAGCGAGTGCGATTGCTGGGACAAGTATTTTGCGTGGGAAACCTGGTACGAGGACGCTAAGGGAAATATCCTGATCGAAGTTTCGGTGGTGTGATAATTATCGCGGCTGCTGTAGGTCTTGCGGGGAAGTGCCGCCGCGAAAAGCAATGAGAAAATTCATATATGTAAAAACGGTTTGCATTCGGCTGATTTCAGCTGCTTTGCAAACAGTTTTTTATTCATATTTTAACCGTAAACATAAGCATATTATCCGTGTTAATATCGGGATTATCAGGAGATGTACCGGTTATATTTTCCGCTGTGATAGTACCTTTATGAAGCTCCGCTATTGCCTGCGCTACCGATAAGCCTATACCGTAGCCGCCGTTTTTCTGCGTTCTGGCGCTGTCGCCGCGATAGAAGCGGTCAAACAGCTTTTCGGGGTGGTCAATAGGCTCACAGGTATTTGCTATGCTGAGTGCTATATTCTTATCATTGCCACTGAGCTTTGCGCTAATAGTGCCGCCGCTTTCGGTGTACTTCACTGCATTGTCAAGCAGTACCGTCATAAGGTGTACTATGCTGTCGCGGTTGCCATTGAGCTGAAGTCCTTTTTGGATATCCTGCTCTATCATCACGCCTTTGAGGGCGGCAGGCTCTATAAATGCATTTACCGTATCTTCAGCCGCCGTGCTTATATCGAAACTGCACATCGGGAGCTTTGTTGAGCTTTCGTCCATTTTCGCAAGCATAAGAAGATTTTGCATAAGTCCGCTGAGCCGGAGCGTCTGCGCACGGATATTCCTGCTCCATTTGTTTTCACCGTTGTGCAGTTCCATCGCATCGGTATTGGCAAGTATAATGGCAAGCGGCGTCTTTATCTCGTGACCCGCATTTGTAACAAATTGCTTTTGCTTTTCTATACTGCGCGCAACAGGTGCGATCGTTTTTTTTGAAAGCAGAATAACAAGCAAAAGCATCAGAAGCCAACCGAATATTCCTGCACCGACAGATATAAACAGTACCGTAAAGAACGAGCTTATCTGCATACCGTTGTCAAGCAGAATTATAACCTTGCCGTCTGCACGCTTCGTTTCGCTTATCCTGTACAGAAAGCCGTTGTATGTGCCTGTTCCCGAAGCGGTATTTTTAAGTGCTTCGGTAATGGCGGTCGCTTCCTCCTCGGTAAGCGATGATATATGAGTGACATCCGTCCTTATGATATTGCCGTTTTTGTCGATCGCAACTGCGGCATAACGCGCTGAATCCACTGCGTTTTTATCGTGTCTGCCAAAGCCGTTGTTCTTTTTATCGTCGGGCGGTTTAGTTCCATTGTCCTGCGGCACAAACCCGGTATCATTCTGATTGCCGGTTGCGTCGGTTGTATTTTGCTGAGTGCCGTTTATGCTGTGCGGAGGCTGAGTATTGTCGGTTGTATCTGCGTTCCACTTTGTTGAGGTTTCAAAGCTGTAGCAGAGCATCTCCATAAGCCTGTCGTTATCGCCACTTGTGGTGAGATAATTGAAAACGTTTATTCCGCCGATAAGCACGACAAGCAGAATTGTTACCGCTGTCATAGCGGATATGATAAACTTTTTCTGAAGCTGTTTTACCATTAGTCAGTATCCCCGATCTTTGCAAGAGTATAGCCAACACTGCGCTTGGCTCGGATTTCGATATCCGCGCCGATAGCGGCAAGACGTTTTCTTACATAGGATATATATACCCATACTGCGCCGCTTTCGGCATCGCTCTCATAGCCCCAGACCCTTACGAGAATATCTTCAGTGGAAAGATAGATGCCCTTGTTGAGCATAAGAAGCTCCATCAGCTTGTATTCTATCTTGGGCAGGACAATTGACTGCAACGGTCCTTTAAGCTCGCAGCTGCTGAGATTGAGCGACACATTGCCGAATGTCATAATATCGGGCGTAAACCTGTCTTTTCTGCGGAGCATTGCTCTGATACGTGAAAGAAGTTCGCCCATTACAAACGGCTTCGGCAGGTAATCGTCCGCACCCATATCAAGCCCCGCTATCCTGTCCTCGACTTCAGCCTTTGCGGTAAGCAGGAGAATAGGAGTGGTGTTTCCCTCGCTCCTTAGTGTTTTAAGCACCTCTAAGCCGCTCTTTTTCGGCATCATTATATCAAGAATTATCCCGTCATATTGTTCAGCTCTTGCGTAATCAAGAGCGTCGGCACCGTCATAAACCGTGTCTACCGTATAATTATGATAGGTCAGAATGTCGGTCACAGCCTCAGCCATACTGACCTCATCTTCTGCAAACAGGAGCTTCATAATATCACCGTCCTTTTTCGATATTGATATTATAGTAGCGTTAGCTTAGAACAGCCTTAGAGCGTATGAGATCTTGTGCGAAATCTGATGTCGGATGATTTGCAAGGAATTGATTTACGGGTTGCTGTCTTTGCCTTTTTTATAAGTTAATAAAGACAGAGCGAAAAAGAAGAAACACGCTCCAAGACTACATACAGCGGCTACGATATGCCCCTTAAATAAGTTTATGAACATACAGATGAGAAGAAATGCTGAAAAAGCAAAACCGCAAATGGCGATGCACTTTTTTTTCATTTGATGTCCCTCCGAGTAAGTTTTGTTTAAGGCTATACCGCATAATTATTGTCGTGCGATTGCGCAGTCAGATTTTTCGTCAGATTGTATAAATTGAGTGCGGGCAGGCTGGCGCCTGTCAAGCAAAATTTGCGCAAGATGGCGGAAAATATGCAAGCAAGCGTGCGGCAAAGGCGAAAGCCGTTAATTATGTGGTGTTGCCTTTAATAATCATTGATTATATTGTATCATAACAGGGCGTTTTTTTCAACAGCTCAGCATTTACTTATATCCGGCGAACGTTGCCGGAACAATCAGACATATACAAAAAAAGCTGCCGCAGTGCGACAGCTTTTAAAAGCTTTAATTATTCGGCAGATGTTTCTGTGCTTGTTTCAGATGAAGACTCGGCTGCTGAGGAATCAGCAGAAGAAGCGTCAGATGAAGAAGCAGAAGAATCTGTCGATGAAGCTGAGGAATCGTCACTTGTAACGGAAGATGTTACAGATGATGTTGCGGAGCTTGTTGTCGAAGAATTGTCTGTCTTATTGAAGTTTCCGCTGTACATAACGATGAAGTTAACAACGAGAGCCACAACAAAGAAGATGATTGCTGCAACCTTTGTAAGTCTGTTCAGCTTAGCCTCGTTTGAACGTCCTGAATTTCTCTGATAATAGTTGTCTGCACTACCGCCTGTAATCGTCTGCGACATACCCTGCTTTGTATCCTGCATAAGTACCACGAGTACGATGAAAACACAGGCAACAACCAGAACAATAGCACTGATTATTTCTAATATTCCCATTTATATGTCCTCCTTATAGGAATACGGGTATGTCCGAGTGTCTGTTTATCGTACAAACCCAAAATTATTCTAACACGCAAATGCTATTATAACATAAAAAGAAATGAAATGCAAGTGCTTTTTGGGAATTATTTTAATGCAGAAAGCGCTTTTTTGCCGATATCGTGACGATAATGTGCCTTTTCAAAGCTTATAGTGTCTACTGCCTTATAGGCTGTGTCGAGAGCCTCCTGTAATGTATCGCCGTACGCGGTAATTCCGAGAACTCTTCCGCCTGCCGTAAGGAACTTTCCGTCCTCCAGCTTTGTGCCTGCGTGGTAAACGAATGCGCCCTCGCACTGACCGTTTTCGTCAAGACCGTTTATTACCTTGCCTGTTTCGTACTTTTCGGGATAGCCGCCGCTTGCCATAACAACGCAGGCGCATGACTTGTCGCTCCACTTTATATCAAGCGTATCGAGCTTTTCTTCCCAGACAGCTTCGATTATATCCATAATGTCTGTTTCAAGTAAGGGGAGAACCACCTGTGTTTCGGGGTCGCCGAAGCGGCAGTTGTACTCAATTACCTTTGCACCGTTCGGGGTCAGCATAAGACCGAAGTACAGACAGCCCTTGAATGGTCTGCCCTCAGCCGCCATAGCCTTTATTGTAGGCAGGAATATCTTTTCCATGCATTCCTGCTGTTTATCGGGGGTGTAGAGAGGATTAGGAGCTATAGTGCCCATTCCGCCCGTGTTAAGACCCTCATCGTTATCATAAGCACGCTTGTGATCCATAGAGCTTATCATAGGCTTTACTGTCTTACCGTCTGTGAACGCAAGAACAGTTACCTCAGGACCTGTCATAAATTCTTCGATTACTATCTCACTTCCTGACTTGCCGAATTTTCCGTCAAGGAGCATTGAACGTACTGCGTTTTCTGCCTCCTGTTCGTCCTTGGCAATTATTACGCCCTTGCCGAGCGCAAGACCGTCACATTTGATAACGGCAGGGAAGCTGTTCTGCTTTTTGATGTAAGCTATAGCCTCATCTGCGTCTGTGAATGTTTCGTAAGCTGCTGTAGGGATATTGTACTTCTTCATCAGAGCCTTTGAGAATACCTTACTGCCCTCGAGAATGGCGGCATTTGCTCTGGGTCCGAAGGTCTTAAAGCCCTCTGCGTTGAGCTTGTCCACCATACCCATAACCAGCGGGTCATCGGGTGCTACGAATACATAGTCGGGTCTGAGCTTCTTTGCAAGCTCTACACAGCCGTCGATATCGGTTGCTTTTACATTAAAGCACTCGGCATATTTTGAGATACCGCCGTTGCCGGGAGCGGCATACAGCTTGTCTACCTTGTTTGATTTTGCGAGAGCGGTTATTATGGCGTGCTCTCTTCCGCCTCCGCCTATTACAAGTACGTTCATCTTGATTAAAACCTTTCTTTTTTAGATCTTGTCTGTTTGACTATTCAACAATAAGCCCGAGCAGTTTTGCAAACATTGCCGCTTGCCATACATCGACCTTAGCGCCTTTAAGTTCTGTTCCTGTATCCGATACTGTAAGACCGTCGATATTACAGGAGGTAAAGTCAAGTCCTGCAAGCTTTGTCCCGAAGAACACCGCTTTTGCAAGCGTGACGTTTTTAAGCTCCGTCTGTTTTATCTCGCACGAAGAAAACAGAGCATAGGAGAAGTCGGTGTCCGTTATACGCACCGATTGAAGCTTTGAACGCTGAAAGTCCGACAGCTCAAAGCTGCCGCCGTCAAAGCTGACATTTTTATGATATGAGCCCTTGAAAGCCGCTCCGACAGCCTTGCATGAGGTAAAGGAGCAGGCTCTGAAATAGCTCTCGGTGAAATCACAGTTTGATATATCACAGCCTTTGAAAACACAGTCAATGAATGTGGATTTTGAAAAATCACAGGCTGTAAAGCGACTGCCCTTGAACAGACAGTTCTTGAAATACAGGGAAGAGAAGTCGGTGCTGTCGCAGACAAGCTTTGAAAAATCTGTTGAGCAAAAGTCCGTTTCATCCTCCCGCGCTTTTGAAAGCTCCGCATCAATATCCGATATCGGTATCAGCTCTGCAGGCAGTTTCACCGATCCGGAAAATGAGTTTGATCTTTCCGTCATGTGTTGACAGAGTAGTCAAAAGTCATTGAATTGAGCGTGTATTCAAGCGACTTTGTGACCTGCTCTTCATTATCATCAAGATGAAGAGCTATTACAGTATAGACTTTATTGGCGTGACGAGCAAAATATATGTGCTGTATCGCAGAAACAGAATATTCTCCGTCCGATGATTTCACAGTTCCGTAAAACACATCGGTACTGCCGATTTTGATCATGCTTTTTGTTGATGAAACAATATTATCGCCGACAGTATAATAGCTCATATAAGTTTCGCCGATCTCGCTTACAGATTTGCCTTCTGTGTCTTCGTCTTCGTCACTGCACATAACCACAATATTCGATGTGACTTCGCCGTTGTCCGCATAATGTACAAGATAAAGCTCATTATTATCTTCTTCAAATTCACTTTCGCCGATATCAAAGTATATACCGTCATCGTATGTCAAAGTAAGCTTATTCACACTGTGCTTTATCAGTTTCCCTGCTGTAGCGACCGGTTTTGAAGTCGATGGCGGAGCATCGGTCTTTGTTTGTTCGGTGCGCGATGAAACAGATGTTTCCGGTTTAGGGGTCGATGTTACCGCTGAGGCGACTGTTGTATGTGCAGTAGATTCCAGAGCAGTAACAGAAGAGGTCGCAGGTGTAGTAACCGCTTCGGTAGCAGGAGTGGTCGACGGAGTTTCTTTTGATGCTTCCGTCACAGAAGTTGCTTCTACCTTTTGCGTCAGCTGAGGGGGAACAGCAATAGTATTCGAGCAACCGCAAACAGATATTATAAGCGCTGCCGCGCATAGGAGCGTCAATGATCTTTTCATCGGTCTTTCCTTTCCTCCGCCAAAGGCGGATTTTGAAGTATATAGAACGGAGTGGACTGTATTGTGAAAAATTCTGCACAAGACGGCATGATATAACGGAAGAACAGCGTGGTATTTTTTGTCGTAACAGTGACAGTATAGCCTTTTTGCTTTGTGAAAAGAGTCATAGGCTTGTAGGTCACGTTTTCTATGTCCGAGTACCTGAAAATATAGGTATGACGTTTATTCGCTATACGCATAAGACGTTCGTCGGCATAGTAGCTGTATTGCTGCTCTCCGCCTGCAACTATCAGTATATACCATATAGGCAGTACCGGCAGGATTACTGCAAGAGCAATTTTTATTATTATAATTGAGGTGTTATCCGCTGTCGCTCCTCCGTTAAATAATACGTTGAGAGTATACGGAGCGATCATCGCTTCAATAATACACGCTATAACTATTTTCAGCGCGGCAAACGGAGACAACACCCGAAACGTGCCGCTCTGCCTGAATTCAAATCTGCCGTCAAGGGGATCTTTATCTGTATAAGTAAAATGCATAGTAGTACCTTTGTAGATGTTAAAAAAGTAACGGGCGGACGTGCCGCCCGTTTGTTGAGCATATCAGTGGTGGAAAAGTCTTATTCCTGTGAACGCCATTGCGATACCGTACTTGTTGCAGGTGTCGATAACATTGTCGTCACGGATAGAGCCGCCGGGCTGAGCTATGTATTCTACTCCGCTTCTGTGTGCTCTTTCTATGTTGTCGCCGAACGGGAAGAATGCGTCAGAACCGAGCGAAACGCCCTTCATTGTTGCAAGCCACGCTTTCTTTTCTTCTGTCGTGAATACGGCGGGCTTTACCTTGAAGATGTTTTCCCATGCGCCGTCTGCGAGAACGTCCATATAATCCTCACCGATGTAGAGGTCGATAGCGTTATCTCTGTCGGCACGTCTTATGTTATCTACAAACTGTAAGCCCATAACCTGAGGCGACTGTCTTAAGTACCAGTTGTCAGCCTTTGTGCCTGCAAGACGTGTGCAGTGGATTCTTGACTGCTGACCTGCGCCGATACCGATAGCCTGACCGCCGCAAGTGTAAGCTACGGAGTTTGACTGAGTGTACTTTAATGTAATCATTGCTATTGCAAGATCTATCTTTGCGCTTTCGGGTATATTCTTATTCTCGGTCACAATGTTTGAGAACAGCTTATCGTCAATAACCAGCTCGTTTCTGCCCTGCTCGAAAGTAACGCCGAATACCTGCTTACGCTCGATAGGCTCGGGAACGTACTCGGGGTCGATCTTGATTATATTGTAGTTGCCCTTTTTCTTTGACTTGAGAATTTCAAGCGCTTCGGGATCGTAATCGGGAGCGATAACGCCGTCTGATACTTCACGCTGTATTATCTTTGCCGTTGAAACATCGCACTTGTCCGACAGAGCGATGAAGTCGCCGTACGATGACATTCTGTCAGCGCCTCTTGCTCTTGCATAAGCGCAGGCAAGGGGTGACAGCTCACCGAGATCGTCTACCCAGTATATCTTTTTGAGCGTGTCTGTGAGGGGAAGTCCTACAGCGGCGCCTGCGGGTGAAACGTGCTTGAATGATGTTGCGGAGGGAAGACCCGTAGCCTTCTTAAGCTCGCTTACGAGCTGCCAGCCGTTGAAGGCATCCATAAAGTTTATATAACCGGGCTTGCCGTTAAGCACTTCGATAGGAAGTGAATTTCCGTTTGCCATGAATATTCTTGACGGCTTCTGATTGGGGTTGCAGCCGTACTTTAACTGAAGTTCGTTCATTGTTTTATCCTTTCGCTTACTTGTTTTTGTTTACTATGCGTGATTCGTACTTGCCTGTGGCAATATCAATGTAACGTGTGAAGAGTGAAACCTTGTTGTCAGCATTGAGGTTTTCCCATACCATTGATGTGAAAGTGTCTATATCCATATCCGGGATAACAACTGTCTTGGGTTCGCCCTCGTAACTCGGCAGGGGATTGCCGTCACACTTGTAGGTGTGAATGAACTTGCCCTTGCCGTTTAAAGGATTGCTGTAAGCGTAGGTGTATCTCTGACATGATGAGCCGTCGCCGTCTGCGCTCTTCAAGATAGACATTGCAAAATTCATTTCGCCGTTGTCAAGGTGGACTATACCGGAAATTCTCGGTGTGTAGTTGGGCTTGTCATCTTCAAATTCTCTTGTTCTGAGAGCCTGCTCGAATGTCATCTGCTTGTCCATAAGCTCATAGATAGTGTCGGTCTGGTCGCCGTTTGTAACTATCGTCTTGTTGCCGAGAACTCTTACGGGTGCATAAATGATAAGGTGGGGATCTTCCATCTTGCTTTCATCGAAAGCCTGTGTTCTGATGCCTTCGCCGTCCTCTACAAAAATTCTGTTACGGCTGTTTTCGCTTCTGCCCATAATAAAGTAGGCGATTACCGCTTTTTTGCCGTCTGCGGATTTTCCTATCACGATGCCTCTGCCGTGATAAGCAAGAGAGTTAAGCTCTTTTTCAAGTGTTACAACTTCCATATAGCCTCCTGTTGATTACAGCGTGCCGAGATAGCACACCGTCTGATATAACACGGTCACATGACCGTCCGTTACAAATTCGTCAAACGCTTTTTCAAGCTCCGATAAAAATTCCCTGTAATTGCCGTCACTGCTTTTCGGTGCGTGTGAACGTGACAGCGTATCTCCGATAAACTGTTCCTTTGTCATAAGAAACGGGTTATCGTATGTGAAAACCTTGCAGTCGCCCAAATATACTTCTTTGAAGAATTTATCGCCCTCTTTGTCCTCATCAACGCCGTTATGTCCGACAAAGACGTGCCCTGTGTGGAATGTTTCGCAGTACCTTGTAAAGATCTCGTCACGCCTTGCCCAAAAATCATTCCGCACACGTCTGTTCCATATAACAGCAAGTTTTCCGTTCGGTTTCAGTATACGTTTACATTCATTTCTGAACATATCCTTATCAAACCAGTGAAATGCCTGTGCTGTGGTGATTAGGTCAAAAGAACTTTGCGGCAATCCTGTGTTTTCGGCACTGTTTTGTACAGCCGTGATATCCGGCAGATTTGCTCTCAGCACCGAATACATATCGCCGTTTGGCTCAACTGCTGTTACATTGCGGAATTTTCCGAGAAGTGCCTTTGTAAATATGCCCGTTCCTGCGCCGATATCGGCAACACGGCTGTTTTCATCTCCGTGTATTTCATTATAAAGAACGTTAATCAGTGCCGTAGGGTATGTGGGACGGTACTTGTCGTATATTTCTGCTTTACCGCTGAATTTTTCTTCGTTCATTATTCCCCCACTATAGTTATGCCGTCTTTTACGGTTATCTTTCCCTCGCAGAAAAGACGTGCGGCACGGGGGAGAATCTTCCACTCTGCCTGCTCCATAACACGTTTCTGAAGAACTTCGGGGGTGTCGCCGTTTCTGACCTCAACTGCCTTTTGCAGAATGATAGGTCCTGCGTCACATTCCGCTGTCACAAAATGAACGGTAGCGCCTGTTACCTTTACGCCCTTTTTAAGCGCTTCCTCGTGAACGTGAAGTCCGTAGTAGCCCTTTCCGCAGAAAGAGGGGATAAGGGCGGGGTGAACGTTTATCATCTTATACCTGAATGCGTCGCATACCTGCTCGTCAAGTATTGTCATAAAGCCTGCATAGATAACAAGGTCAGCCTGCTCTTCCTTTAAAGCGTCAGCCATAGCCTTGCTGTAAGCGGCAACATCGGCATAGTCACGTCTTGCGAGAACTCTTGTCTTTATGCCGTTATCTGCGGCTCTTGTCAGTGCGTAGGCATCGGGCTTTGACGCGATAACGCAGGTGATCTTACCTCCGCCGAGCCCCTCTGACTTTTCGGCATCAATAAGTGCTTGCAGGTTAGTTCCGCCGCCCGATACAAGTACAACGATATTTTTCATATTACTCAATTATGATGCCCTCGTCACCCTTGATTATTTCACCGATGCAGTAGCTTTCAACGCCTGCGTTTCTGAGTATCTGTACAGCTTCATCGGCATCGTCTTTATCAACTACAACAGTCATACCGATACCCATATTGAAAGTATTGTACATATCGTGTTCGGAGATGTTTCCGACTTCCTGTAAGTGCTTGAAGATGTAAGGTACTTCGTAGCTGTGCTTTGTGATCTTTGCTGTGAAGCCGTCGGGAAGTGAACGGGGAACGTTCTCGTTGAAGCCGCCGCCTGTGATATGCGATATAGCCTTTACGTTCTTCTTTGAGATAAGCTCCAAAATGGGCTTTACATATATCTTTGTAGGTGTAAGGAGTGTTTCACCGAGAGTTTTTCCTGTGGGGAGGACTTCATCGAGAACTTCCTTGCTGTTTATGTTGAACACCTTTCTTACTAGAGAGAAGCCGTTTGAATGAACGCCTGTGGAAGCAAGGCCGATTATGATATCGCCTTCCTTTACGGTGCTGTTGTCGATTATCTTCGACTTGTCAACAACACCTGTCGAATAGCCTGCAATGTCATATTCGTCCTCGGGCATCATACCGGGGTGCTCTGCGGTTTCGCCGCCTATAAGCGCACAGCCTGACTGTACACAGCCGTCTGCAACACCCTTTACTATAGCGGCTACCTTTTCGGGTACGTTCTTGCCTATAGCGATATAGTCAAGGAAGTAGAGGGGCTTTGCACCGCAGCAGATTATATCGTTTACGCACATAGCAACTGCATCTATACCGATAGTATCATGCTTGTCCATCAGCATAGCAAGCTTCAGCTTTGTGCCGACACCGTCTGTACCCGAAACGAGTACGGGCTCCTTGATATCCGAAACATCAAGCTGGAACAGACCGCCGAAACCGCCGATACCTGTAAGTACACCGGGGATATTGGTGCGTTCAACGTCCTTTTTCATCAGACGAACGCCCTCGTAGCCTGCGGTAACGTCAACGCCTGCTGCCTTGTAGCTTTCTGAAAAACTGTTCTTCATAATAATAATTCCTTCCGTTTGGGGACTTTTGTCCTTATGTGGTGGCTTCTGATTTGCTTTCGCTTATTTTTCTGTCAAATTTATCCTTGTGCATTTCTGTCGGGATATCCGTAGGATATTCTCCGCTGAAGCAAGCCGTGCAATAGCCGCACTCACAGCCGTTTGCGTGTACCGCAAGCTTCTTTGCGCTTTCAACGCTCAGGTATCCGAGTGAATTTGTACCGATTATATCGCTTATCTCTTCAACCGTGTGGTGACAGGCAATGAGATGATCCCTTGAATCGATATCCGTGCCGTAATAGCATGGGTTCAGAAACGGCGGAGCGGAAACTCTCATATGGACTTCCGTAGCTCCCGCCTCACGCAGTAATTTTACAATTCTGCCGCTTGTAGTGCCTCTTACAATAGAGTCGTCAATCAGCACCACACGCTTGCCCTTTACCACGCTTGCTACTACATTAAGCTTTATCCTTACCTTGTCCTCTCTTGACGATTGTCCGGGAGAGATAAAGGTCCTGCCGATGTACTTGTTTTTGATAAAGCCGATACCGTAGGGTATACCCGACTGGTGAGAATAGCCTATGGCGGCATCTATTCCCGAGTCGGGAACGCCGATCACTATATCAGCCTGCACCGGGTGTTCAAGCGCTAAGAAAGCACCTGCACGCAGTCTTGCCTCGTGCACCGATGCACCCTCGATGACCGAGTCCGGACGGGCAAAGTAGATATATTCAAAAACGCACATTGAATGCGGACGCTTGCCGCAATGGTCTTTTATAGAGCGTACTCCGCTCTCGTCAAATACAACGATCTCGCCGGGGAGAAGATCCCTTACGAACTTTGCACCTACTGAGTCAAGCGCACAGCTTTCGGAGGCTACTATATATGTTCCCTCCTCGGTCACACCGTAACAAAGCGGTCTGAAACCGTTTTCATCACGGGCGGCGATAAGCTTTGCGGGTGACATGATAACCAGCGAATATGCACCGTTTATCCTGTTCATGGCACGGTTGAGAGCCTCTTCTATAGACGGGGCTTCAAGCCTTTCCTTTGTTATAAGGTAGCTTATTACCTCTGTGTCGCTTGTAGTGTGGAAGATCGAGCCCTGCTTTTCAAGCTCGTGGCGAAGCTCGTAAGTATTTACAAGGTTGCCGTTGTGAGCAAGTGCCATTCTTCCTTTATAGTGATTTACGAGGATAGGCTGAGCATTAAGGCGGGCATTGGCTCCGGTAGTGCCGTAACGCACATGACCTACTGCCATATTACCCTGTCCCAGTCCGTCAAGCCGCTCGGGAGTGAACACATCGTTCACAAGTCCCGTATCCTTGTAGGAGTTGAACACACCGTCATCGTTCACGACAATGCCGCAGCTTTCCTGTCCTCTGTGCTGTAATGCAAATAGTCCGTAATATGTGGTTGCGGCTACATTGGTCTTTTCTTTTGCAAAAACACCGAACACACCGCACTCTTCGTGCAAACCGTTTGTCAATGGAGTCATTCCTTTCCGTTCCAGCAATATGTACAAAGCTCACACTGTGGCTTGCCTATTGCCCGTACAGTACCCTCAAGCGACTGGAACTCAAGCGATGTCAGCTTTAATCTGCGACATATCTCCTCGCGGAGCTTCCTGCCTCTCTCTGTGTTGGTGTCACTGTACTCGTCGATAAATCTGATACCATCTGCACCCTCGGCCTCATCAATTATCTGTCTTGCGATCAGCTCCATCTCCGATGTACTGCGGGAGAAGTTGAGATACTTGCAACCGTACATTATCGGAGGACAGGCACTGCGCATATGTACTTCCTTAGCACCGTTCTCGTAGAGAAACTCTACCGTTTCTCTCATCTGTGTTCCTCTTACTATGCTGTCGTCAACGAACAGCAGCTTCTTGCCCTCGATAAGCTCATGGACCGGGATAAGCTTCATCTTAGCGACCTGATTTCTCATTGTCTGGTTGGTCGGCATAAAGCTTCTTGGCCATGTGGGGGTATATTTTATGAAAGGACGAGCAAACGGGATACCGCTCCTGTTTGCGTAGCCTATTGCGTGAGGTACGCCCGAATCCGGAATACCGCATACATAGTCAACGTCCGGCAGCTTACCGTTCTTTATATCGTTCTCTGCCATGATCTCGCCGTTGCGGGTTCGCATCGTTTCAACGGTCACACCCTCATATACCGCATTCGGATAGCCGTAATATGTCCACATGAACGAGCATATGTGCATCTTGCTTTCATCGCCGTCGCTGAGCACCTCACAGCCGTCCGCGGTTATCATATCTATCTCGCCGGGACGAAGCTCTTTATATGTGCTGTAGCCGAGCTTCTGGAACGCGAACGATTCGAGCGATAAGCAGTAGCCGTCACTTCTTTTTCCTACAATGATAGGAAGTCTGCCGTACTGATCCCTTGCGGCGATAATTCCGTCCTTTGTAAGAATGATAAGGGACATCGTACCGTCGATCTTGCTCTGGGCATACCTTATGCCATCGGTAAAATTGTCCTTCTGTGCGATAAGCGCACCGATGAGCGAGCCGGAATTGATACTGCCGCTGCTCATTGTTTCAAAGTTCGCACAGCCGCTCTCGAGCAGCTCGGCAGAAAGCTGTTCAGCGTTTCTGATAATGCCGACACTGCATATTGAGTAAATTCCGAGCTTTGAACGCACCAGAATGGGCTGAGGGTCGGTATCGCTGATACAGCCGATACACAGCTTTCCTCTCATCTCCGTAGCGTCCTGTTCAAACTTCGTTCTGAACGGTGAGTTTTCAATACTGTGTATAGCACGCTGAAAGCCTCTGTCGGGGCTGTATGCGGTCATACCGCCTCTGCGTGTTCCGAGGTGGGAGTGATAGTCTGTTCCGAAGAAAACATCGGTTATGCAGTCATTGTTTGAAGCTGCACCGAAAAATCCACCCATATATTATCCTGCCTTTTCCTATAGATTATTTTACCGGAAGTGATCATTCACCCATAAGACGCTTCATGATCTCTGCGTAAGCGTCCTCAACGCCGCCCATATCGCGACGGAAACGATCCTTGTCAAGCTTTTCGTGAGTTGTGCTGTCCCAGAAACGGCAAGTATCGGGAGAGATCTCATCAGCGAGGATTATTGTACCGTCCGCTGTCTTGCCAAATTCGATCTTGAAGTCGATAAGGTCAATGTTGAGCTTCTTGAAGAAGTCAAGCATAAACTCGTTTACCTTAAAAGCGTACTTTGAGATAAGGTCGATCTCTTCCTTTGTTGCAAGACCGAGTGCGAGTGCATAGTAGTCGTTGATGAAAGGATCGCCCAGATCATCATTCTTGTAGCTGAATTCAAGCGTGGGGCAGAGGAGCTTTGTGCCTTCCTCAATGCCGAGCTTCTTTGAGAAGCTTCCTGCGGCAACGTTTCTTACGATTACTTCGAGGGGAACTATAGAAACCTTCTTTACGAGCGTTTCTCTGTCGTTAAGCTCTTCAACAAGATGAGTCGGAACTCCTGCCTTTTCAAGAAGCTTAAACATATAGTTTGTCATTCTGTTATTGATAACGCCCTTACCCGAGATAGTGCCTTTCTTAAGACCATTGAATGCCGTTGCATCGTCCTTATAGGATACGATCACGAGATTGGGGTCGTCTGTTGCGAAAACCTTCTTTGCTTTTCCTTCGTAGAGCTGTTCTTTCTTTTCCATTGTGTTTATCCTTTCCTTCACACGGCTATGCCGTAATTTTGTTAAATCCTATTATATATAGTACACCGATCAAAGCTCGGCAAGTACCTGCTCCATTTTCTTGTCGGCTTCAAGAACCTTTGCGGTCTGTGCCGAACGGTATGCTTTCATCTTGTCCATAAGTGCATCGTCGGATACCGCAAGTATCTGTACAGCGAGGAATGCCGCATTTGCAGCACCGTCTATAGCTACAGTTGCAACCGGTACACCTGCCGGCATCTGGACTGTTGACAGAAGTGCGTCAATACCCTCAAGAGCACTTGCTTTTATCGGAATGCCGATAACGGGCAGGGGAGTCTGTCCTGCGATAGCACCGGCAAGATGAGCCGCTTTGCCTGCTGCGGCGATTATAACGCCTGTGCCGTTCTTTTCGGCGTTTCTTGCAAACTCGGATACCTCTGCGGCACAACGGTGAGCGGAGAGAACACGAAGCTCTGTAGGAACTCCGAAGTCCTTAAGCACCTGAGCCGCTTTTTTTACGATAGGCAGATCCGAGTCGCTTCCCATTACTATGGCTACTTTTTTCATTTACGAACATCCTTTCAGAAAATAAATAAAGCTGTGTAATCACATTGCACAGCTTAAAAAATACACTTATTCTTATAATACGGCGTAGAAAAAGACATATATGAAAATTTACCGAGGCTTATCAAAGCTGTTGTAAGCTGTATTTTATTCATAGATCTCATGCTTTCCCTCCGTACTTGTTACTATATCATTTTACCTTATTTTAATAACAAATTCAAGTGCTAAAGCGGAAAATCTCTCAAATTGTGCTTTTTCAACAATTATCTCATTTTGTTTTTGTGCTATATGCACATTTATTACTTAATAAACTTTTTGTGAGTTAATTTAGCGTAAAATCGTTTACATCTCGTTACAAAATGGAAAATATCGATTGTAATGCGAAAAATCAGCAAAATCAGTAATTGAGTTGAAACTGATTTGTTACAAAGTTGTAACTGAATTTTGTGCAAAATCACGAAAAAAACTTCAAAAAACGATTTTTGTAAACGTTTACGGTAAAAAAACACAACTTATCTCCCAAAACGCTTGCAAATTTGTCTAATGTGTGATATCATTATGTCAGCGAGGAAAAAGTAAACAAAACTTTTGATGAGTATACGCGGTTTTTAGTGAATTATCCATTGTTCTATATGAAGTTACATATAACGCCATATAACAGGGAGCTTCAACTGAAACGGTACATTCTCAAGGCGGGTTACACTTCCTCTTAAACGCGACCGAAAGGTCAGGCAGTGTTTATAGCAAAGACTATATTACACAAAAACGAATACTTCTGGAGGAATTACCAATGAAGAAAAGAATTTTAGCAGCTGTATTAGCATCTGCATCAATTCTCGGCGCAGTAGCCGGCTGCTCAAGCAACAATGCTACAAGCTCAACAGGATCTTCTACAACAGATTCTAGCAAAACTGAAGAATCAAGCAAGACTGAAGACAGCAAGACTGAAGACTCTAGCAAGACTGAGGACAGCAAGACTGAGGCAACAGAGCTCAAGGATGACGGCGACAAGCTGACAATCCTCGCTTGGGAGTCAAACTCAGATATCGTTAACATGGTTAAGCTGTTCTGCAAGGAAACAGGAACACCTGAAGACAAGATCGAGATCAGCAAGCAGGGTTCAAACGGTGAAGGCGGACGTGACCAGTACCAGCAGTACCTCAAGGGTGACGGCGATGCAGACCTTATGTGTCTTGAAGCTGACTGGATTCTCCAGTACATCAACGATGACCAGCTGACAGCTCCTCTCTCAGCACTCGGCATTGAAGAATCAGCTTATTCAGATGCTTACGGCTACACAGTAGCAATCGGTAAGAATGATGCAGGCGTTCTCAAGGGTGCTTCATTCCAGGCAGCTCCCGGTGGTTTTGCTTACAGAGCAGACCTCGCTAAGAAATACCTCGGCGTTAATAATCCTGATGAGATGCAGGCACTCGTTAAGGACTGGGATACATTCCAGTCTACAGCTAAGACACTCTATGATAAGAGCGGCGGAAAGACATCTTTACAGGCTACAGAGGGTGGTCTCTGGCAGGTATACCAGGCTAACAGAACAAAGGCTTGGGTAGTTGACGGCAAGCTCGAGATGGATACAGCTCCTGACTTCTATGATATAGCTAAGTCATTCAAGGACAACAAGTACATGGCAGACGTTCCTCAGTGGCAGGATGCTTGGTACGCAGCAGTTCAGGATGGTACAGCTCTCGGTGACTTCGTTCCTACATGGGGTCTTACAACAGGTACAAGCTCGATCCTTTACAGCTTTGCTAAGGGCACAGGCGAAGGTACAGAAGTAAAGCCTACTTACGAGATGGCATTCTGTGCAGGTCCTACAAACTACTTCTGGGGCGGTACATGGCTCGGTGTTTCAACAAAGTGCGACAACAAGTCACTTGCTAAGCAGTTCGTTGAATTCTTCACAACAAATGCTGATACAATGAAGAAGTACACAGAGTTCACAGGCGACTTCTGCAATAACAAGACTGTTATGAAGGATATCGCTGAAGCAAAGACAAACAAGAACTTACTCCTCAAGGATGGTCAGGATCAGTTTGCAGTTCTCTACACAGCAGCTGAAGGCATCAAGATGGATGGTATGATCACAAAGTATGACTCAGTAATCAAGGGTCACTTCAACACTTCAGTTCAGGGTTATCTTGATGGCACATACGCTACAAAGGATGATGCTATAAAGGCATTCAAGCAGCTTGTTAAGGGTTCATTCCCCGACCTCACTGTTGAATAATCAATAGCAGAAAACCCTAATACAATTTATTGATCACTCTACAATATATTGCTTATGGGCGAAAGCCCATAAGCGTATATTGTAAATTTTTTAGCCAAAATCAGTTGAAAGGTGTGTATTTTATGCAGAGAACTGCCGGTAAGCCTCATAAAATGGTAAGCTATGCTAAATATGGCTATTTATTTATTTTACCATTTTTCTTGGTTTACACATTCTTTATGATATATCCGCTTATCAATACCTTTGTCCTCAGTCTTAAAGGTAACAGCGGTAACCCCGATGCATTCGTAGGATTGCAGAACTATCAGTATCTTCTGTTTGGTGATGCGGCAGGCGGAGAGTTCAGTGCCGGTGCGGCAATTCAGCAGGATTTCCTGAATACATTAGGCAATACAGCCATTCTCTGGATAGGTAACTTTGTAATTCAGTTACTGCTTTCACTGTTGTTGGCAGTATGGTTCTCTGATGTAAGAGTTAAGATCAAGGGAGCAGGCGTATTCAAGGTACTTATGTATCTGCCTAATATTATCACTGCAGCTTCTGTTGCCGGTATGTTCCTTATGATATTCGGTAACTCAAAGTATGGTGCAATAAACTCTATTTTACTTAACTGGGGCTGGGTAAACGAAGCGTTCCCGTTTATCAATAATGTATGGGCATCAAGAGTCCTTGTTATGTTCATTCAGTCATGGATGTGGTATGGTAATACAATGCTTCTTCTTATGTCCGGTATTTACGGTATCGATGCTTCTATTTATGAAGCCGCTTCGATAGACGGTTCAAGCGGACTGCATACATTCTTCAAGATAACAATGCCGATTTTGAAGCCTATCTTTATTTACGTTGTAATAACATCACTTATCGGTGGTCTTCAGATGTTCGATATTCCTTATCTGTTACATGAGGGTACTGTAGTAAGACAGAGCTTAAAGACGACCGCAGTATTCATTTATCAGAACTTCCACGCTGCACAGCCTAACTACGGTTATTCTGCTGCTGCTTCTGTAATACTGTTCATTATAACTGCGGCACTCGGCATCTTTGTCTACAAGTTCAACACAGATTCTACTGCGCCTGCAAAGGCAAAGAAATCTAAGTAAGGAGGGAACTGACAATGGCTAATGCTACTCATGTTATTGATGAAAAGAGCGGAAAAAGACGTATGAAAAGTGTAGAAGAACGCTATACAAGAGGTGTTAAGATACAAGCGGTAATACGTTTTGTAGTCTGCCTTGTTATTACAGTTATAAGTTTGTTCCCGATTTACATAATCCTTATTAACGCAACAAGAGATTCGGGAGATATTATTTCACAAGGTATTTCGCTTCTCCCGGGCGGAAATTTGATTAAGAACTTTGAAACTCTTAATGATCCTTCTGCGGCAGATGGTGCGTTTGTAAGTGCCTTTAACCTCTTCTATGGTTATGCAAACAGCTTGATTATATCAATAGGCGCTACTGCTTGTGCGGTTTTCTTCTCAGGACTTACTGCTTACGGTCTTGTAGTTTATGATTTCAAGCTTAAAAAGGCTGCAACAACATTCATACTTGCTGTTATGATGGTTCCTATGCAGGTTGTCTCTACCGGTTTCTTAGAGTTCATGGTTCAGATTAAACTGTATGATAACTTCATTCCCCTTATTGTTCCTGCGGTTGCTGCTCCTGCGGTTGTATTCTTCATGTTACAGTATATGAAGTCTTCATTCCCGCTTGAGATAGTTGAGGCTGCAAGAATAGACGGTAGTGGCGAGTTTATGACATTCATAAGAATTGCACTGCCGATACTTAAGCCTGCTTTCGCAGTTCAGGCTATCTTCCAGTTCGTTGCTAACTGGAACAACTACTATACACCTTCAATGTTGCTTCTTTCAAACAAGATCGAGCAGAGAACAATGCCTATGATGGTTGCCGGCGTTCTCGGTAATGATAAGATAGTAGATTTCGGTGTTAAGTATCTTGTTGTTATCCTTTCGATACTTCCTATAGTAGTTATTTACCTTTGCTTATCCAAGTTCATTGTTAAGGGTGTTGCACTTGGCGCAGTAAAGGGCTAATCAGAAATTTTGGGTTAATATATTTTATACAGAAACGGCATCGGAAATTTTCCGGTGCCGTTTTGCTGTATATAATGCGGTAGACAGCAGTGCGGAATTTACTTTGCGGTACATAGGCACATATTAGCTATAAGTGTATGAAACATAAGAAAATCCCCTGTTAATCGCTTAACAGGGGATTGAGTAGTTTATTCAGTTATGGATTAGCCAAGTCTTGCTTCGAGATCAGCAAGTTCCTGCTTTAAGCCGTCGGGGAGCTTGTCACCGAACTGCTTGTAGAATTCCTTCATCTCTTCTACTTCCTTCTTCCAGAGGTCTCTGTCAACTGCGAGCAGCTTGTCTTCAACTTCTGATGTAACCTCGTCCTCAATACCCTTGAGGTTGATGTCACCCTTCTTAGGAAGGTAGCCGATAGGTGTCTTTTCAGCATCAATTGTGCCTTCGCATCTCTTGATGATCCAGTCGAGAACTCTCATGTTGTCGCCGAAACCGGGCCAGATGAAGTTGCCGTTCTCATCCTGCTTGAACCAGTTAACGTTGAAAATCTTAGGAGCCTTGTCGCCGAGCTTCTTGCCCATTTCGAGCCAGTGTGCCCAGTAATCAGCCATGTGGTAGCCGCAGAAGGGCTTCATAGCCATAGGATCGTGACGGAGTACGCCTACTGCACCTGTAGCTGCTGCTGTTGTTTCAGAAGAAACTGCAGAGCCTACATATGTGCCGTGCTGCCAGCTGAATGACTGGTAAACCAGAGGAGTTGTAGCTGCACGTCTGCCGCCGAAGATGATAGCTGAGATCGGAACACCCTGGGGGTTGTTGAACTCAGGTGAAATGCAGGGGCAGTTCTGAGCGGGAGCTGTGAAACGTGAGTTAGGATGAGCGAGCTTGTTGCCTGCTGCTGTGTATTCCTTACCGTTAACCTTGTTGCCCTTCCAGTCTGTTGCATTCTCGGGAGGATTCTTGTCAAGACCTTCCCACCAAGCTGTCATATCATCATTGTTGATAGCAACGTTTGTGAAGATTGTGTTCTTTCTTGTAGATGCAAGTGCGTTGTAGTTGCTCTTTGCGTTTGTACCGGGAGCAACACCGAAGAAGCCATTCTCGGGGTTGATAGCGTAAAGTCTGCCGTCTGGACCCTGCTTCATCCATGCAATATCGTCACCTACTGTGAATACTTCATAGCCTGCCTTCTTGTATCCCTCGGGAGGAATAAGCATAGCGAGGTTTGTTTTACCGCAAGCTGAGGGGAATGCTGCTGTGATATACTTGATGTCACCATCGGGCTTCTTAACGCCGAGGATAAGCATATGTTCAGCCATCCAGCCTTCCTTCCAGCCCTGGTAAGAAGCGATACGGAGTGCGAAGCACTTCTTGCCGAGCAGTACGTTACCGCCGTAAGCTGAGTTGATTGACCAGATCGTGTTGTCTTCGGGGAACTGAACGATGTATCTCTTCTCGGGATCTACATCAGCCTTTGAGTGAAGGCATCTTACGAAGTCGTTGGAGTCATCGGGCAGGTTCTTGAATGCCTGTGCGCCCATTCTTGTCATTATATCCATGTTGAGAACAACGTAGATAGAGTCTGTCAGCTCAACACCAACCTTAGCGATGGGTGAACCGATAGGTCCCATTGAATAAGGGATAACATACATTGTACGACCCTTCATAACGCCGTCATAGAGCTTTGTCAGCTTAGCGTACATTTCCTTAGGATCCATCCAGTTGTTTGTAGGACCTGCATTCTCCTTCTCTCTCGAGCAGATGAATGTTCTGTCTTCTACACGGGCAACGTCGTTTTCGGCTGTTCTGTGATATAAGCAGCCGGGGAGCTTCTCCTGGTTGAGCTCAATCATTTCGCCTGTTCTGATAGCCTCGTCGCGAAGAGCCTTGAGCTGTTCCTCGCTGCCATCGATCCATACAACCTTGTCGGGCTGTGTGAGGGCTTTCATTTCTTCGACCCACTTTAAAACATTCTGATTTTTTGTCATAACCGATTGTTCTCCTTTTCTTTATTTTATCAGCTTATGCTGATGAAAGTCATTCGGTAGGGAATTATCGATACGGTTCATCGTACCTTGTTCCCCATTTACTATTATAAACTATTTTTTGCAATAGGTCAATAGCAAAATTGCAAAAACGGTAAAAAAATTGCACAAAGTAATCGTTACATAACCGACCTTGATTTACAGCCGGGCAAGAACCCGAAAATGGCTGTATAAAACAAATCAGAATGGTACACGTTCACTTTGTGCTTTATTTTAATTTATGAATATCTACTGATTATAAAGGAATTAAATGTCAGCTTTAACTTCCTTGCGGAGCAGGATAATAGCAAGAAGGTTAGGTATCGCCATCAGTCCGTTGAACAGATCGGATACATCCCAGACGACCGTAGCCTGAATTACCGCGCCCACGAAAGCAGTTACAATGAAAATTGCAAGATATACGCCTACCCACTTCTTTGTAAAAAGGTAAACAAAGCAGCTTCTGCCGTATATCCACCAGCCTGTAACGGTTGTTATCGCAAAGATAAACGTTGCAATGCTGAGGAATGCGCCGGCAAAATCACCGAGTCCGTCCTGGAATGCTATCAGCGCCATATCAAAGCCTACGCTTGATTTCTGATCCGCGCCGCTCGAAAGAATGCAGAGTGCTGTCATAGTGCAGATGATGATCGTGTCGATAAATACCGAGAGCATAGCCCACATACCCTGTGTATGATGCTGATCGGCACTGGAGTTGGCGTTGATCATAACAGATGAGCCAAGACCTGCCTCATTTGAGAATACGCCTCGTTTTACGCCCCATTTCATCGCTTCGAGCATTACCACGCCGACAGTACCTCCGCCTACTGCTTTGAATGAAAACGCTTCTGTGAAAATACGTGCAAATACCGACGGAACATTCTCAATGTTCATTATTATAACAGCAAGACAACCAAGCAGATAACCGCCTGCGGCTATCGGGATAACCCACGATGTGACTTTGCTAAGACGGTGGATTCCTCCGGGAGCTATCGCGGCGATAACGCCTGCACACAGAATGCCCGAAACCCATAGCGGAACGCCCAGACAGTTCTGAAGTGCCATTGACGCTGAGTTTACCTGTGCCATATTTCCAATGCCAAAGCTTGCGCCTATGCAACATACTGCAAACATTCCCGCGAAGAAAATACCGATCTTTTTTCCGCCGAATGCTTTTTTTATGTACGCAAAAGGCACTCCCCCTGTAAGACCGTCAGGCTGTACGGTTCTGTATTTTGCGCCGAGGTAGTTCTCTGCAAAGCTTGTCGCCATACCCAGCAATGCAGATATCCACATCCAGAATATAGCGCCTGCGCCGCCAAAAGCTATGGCACTGCCGATAGCTATAATGTTACCTGTGCCGACTGTCGCGCCAAGAGCCGCTGTGAGCGTCCTGAACGGGGAAACTTTCTTACCGTCAGCTTCGGGCTGTTTTGTGAGGAGTGTACGTTTTATGATAGTAGGAAAGTGCAGTATCTGTAAGCATTTTGTTCTTATCGTAAAGATAATGCCGGAGCCTGCAAACAGGATAAGCACCGGTATGCCCCATACTATGTTTTCGTTTATCCACTCTAATATTTCCATACTGACTTGTTCCTTTTCTATCTTGTACAAGCGTGTTTGCCTGTACGTTATTTTCTCTGGTAATTTGTATTCCGTGATTTTGCTCTTTATGACTGTCGGAATGCGTTATACACCGATATGTATTTATTGCGTCGGAGAAGGGGTATTTGTGTTCGCGTTACAGAAAAATTATAAAAAACAGTAAAATCTGATAAAAATATGAATAGTTAATGTTTACTAATAATAGCGAACAAAAGTATAAATATCGGAAAAAATAACCCCTCCGGTTTTACCGGAGGGGCGTAAAAACCTATTCTATTCCGACTATTCAAAATTTTTGGGCTTTTATTATCCGTCAGGAATAACAGTGATTATTCACCGCAGTATTCCTTCTTGTAGTATTCAACAAGGCCTACAAGATCTTCATAACGCTTCTTGGAGTTAGCAACTGCCTTGTCGAACAGTACGTTAGCTCTTTCGGGGTTAGCACGCATAAGAGAGTTGTAACGAACTTCTCTCATCATGAATTCCTTGTAATCGCCTGTAGGAGCCTTGCTGTCGAGAGTGAACGGATTTGTTCCTGCGGGAGCAGCGGGGTTAAATCTGAACAGATGCCAGTAGCCTGCCTGTACAGCTTCCTTTTCTACCTTCTGAGCGATTGTAAGACCACCCTTTATACCGTGGTTTATACAAGGAGCGTAAGCAATGATCAGTGAAGGACCGTTATAAGCTTCAGCTTCGGCGATTGCCTTTAAGCACTGGTTCATATCTGCACCCATTGAGATCTGAGCAACATATACATAACCGTACTTCATAGCGATACCGGAGAGATCCTTCTTCTTAACATCCTTACCGCCTGCTGCGAACTGTGCAACAGCACCGATGTTTGTAGCCTTAGAAGCCTGTCCGCCTGTGTTGGAGTAAACCTCTGTATCGAATACGAATACATTTACATTCTTGCCTGATGCGAGAACGTGGTCAACACCGCCGTAACCGATATCGTATGCCCAGCCGTCGCCGCCGAATATCCAGTTGGACTTCTTAGCAAGGTAGTTCTTAGCCTTGAGAACTGCTGTCTTTTCAGCGCAGTCGCAGTTAAGAGCTTCAAGAGCTGCAACGAGCTCCTTAGTAGCAGCAGCGTTTGCTTTACCGTCGTCAGCTGTCTCGAAGTATGTATCGATCTTAGCCTTAACGTCAGCGTTGTCAGTCTTTTCAGCGATAGCCTTTAACTGACCCTGTGCTCTGTGTCTTAATGTATCCTGAGCGATGAACATACCAAGACCGTACTCAGCATTATCCTCGAACAGTGAGTTGCCCCAAGCAGGACCCTTGCCTTCCTTATTTACTGTGTAAGGAGTTGAGGGAGCAGAGCCGCCCCAGATTGATGAACAGCCTGTAGCGTTGGCAATGTACATTCTGTCGCCGAAGAGCTGTGTGATGAGCTTAGCGTAAGGAGTTTCACCACAGCCTGCGCAAGCGCCTGAGAATTCGAGCAGGGGCTGCTTGAACTGTGAACCCTTAACTGTTGTTTCCTTGAACTTCTCGTGAACCTCGGGCTTGTCTGCTACTTCCTTAACAGCGTAGTCAAACATGGGCTGTTCGTTCATCTGAGAATCAAGTGACTTCATAACGAGTGCCTTGTTCTTAGAGGGGCAAACCTGAGCGCAAACGCCGCAGCCTGTGCAGTCGAGAACAGAAGTTACCATAGCGAACTTCTTGCCGGGAAGACCCATAGCGTCCTTCATCTTAGCGCCTGCAGGAGCCTTTGCAGCTTCTTCCTCTGAGAGGATTACAGGACGGATTACAGCGTGAGGACAAACGAATGAACACTGGTTACACTCGATACAGTTCTCGGGAATCCACTCGGGAACGTCTACTGCAATACCACGCTTCTCGTAAGCTGCAGAGCCCTGGGGGAATGTACCGTCAGCCATGCCTACAAATGTAGATACGGGGAGCTTGTCGCCTCTCTGAGCGTTAACGGGGATAAGGATATTGTTAACGAAGTCAACGAGATCCTTTCTGTCGCCTGTAGCTGTGTGTACAGGAAGTGTACCCTCAGCGTCAGCCCATGATGCGGGAACGTCAACCTTGATAACCTCGCCTGCACCCTTTTCGATAGCGGCGTAGTTCATGTTAACGATATCGTCACCCTTCTTAGCGAATGACTTGTAAGCAGCCTTCTTCATGTATTCGATAGCATCTTCAGCGGGGATGATGTTAGCGATTGAGAAGAATGCAGACTGTAATACAGTGTTTGTCTTGTTGCCAAGACCGATCTCCTTAGCTACCTTGATAGCATTGATGATATAGAAGTTGATGTTGTTCTTAGCAATGTATGCCTTAACGGGAGCGGGGAGCTTCTCGTCAAGCTCGTCAACTGTCCACTGGCAGTTGAGCAGGAATGAACCGCCGGGTACAACGTCCTCAACCATATCGTACTTGTCGATGTATGAGGGGTTGTGGCAAGCTACAAAGTTAGCCTTGTTTACAAAGTAAGTTGACTTGATAGGTGACTTACCGAAACGAAGGTGAGAAATTGTAACACCGCCCGACTTCTTTGAGTCATATGCGAAGTATGCCTGAGCATACATATCTGTGTGGTCACCGATGATCTTGATAGAGTTCTTGTTAGCACCGACAGTACCGTCTGAACCAAGACCCCAGAACTTACAGCAGGTCGTACCCTCGGGTGTTGTGTTGGGGTTCTCACCGATAGGCAGTGAAAGACCTGTAACGTCATCCTCGATACCGATTGTGAATCTGGGCTTTTCTGTGTTGTTGTATACTGCAATGATCTGAGCGGGGTTAGTATCCTTAGAACCAAGACCGTAACGACCTGTGAATACGGGTACATCCTGGAACTTGTTAGCCTGCTTGAGAGCTGCAACAACGTCGAGGTATAAGGGTTCGCCGAGTGCGCCGGGTTCCTTTGTTCTGTCAAGAACTGTGATCTTCTTAACTGTTTCGGGGATAGCCGATACGAAAGCGTCAACACTGAAGGGTCTGTAAAGTCTTACCTTAACAAGACCTACCTTCTTGCCCTGAGCTAACATATAGTCGATTGTTTCTTCGATAGTATCGCAAACAGAGCCCATAGCAATGATTACCTGCTCAGCATCGGGAGCACCGTAGTAGTTGAACAGCTTGTAATCTGTACCGATCTCAGCGTTTACCTTATCCATGTACTTCTGTACGATAGCGGGTGTAGCTTCATAGTACTTGTTGCTTGCTTCTCTTGCCTGGAAGAAGATGTCGGGGTTCTGAGCTGTGCCGTGCAGAACGGGCTTCTCAGGATTGAGAGCTCTGTTTCTGAAAGCGTCTACAGCTTCGTGGTCGAGCATCTTGTCAAGTGTTTCATAGTCCCATACTTCAATCTTCTGAATCTCGTGTGATGTTCTGAAACCGTCGAAGAAGTGAAGGAAAGGAACTCTTGCTTCGTATGTTGAAAGGTGAGCTACAGCACCGAGATCCATAACTTCCTGAGGGTTGGTGGAGCAGAGCATAGCGTAACCTGTCTGACGGCAAGCGTAGATATCGCTGTGGTCGCCGAAGATAGAAAGTGCGTGTGTTGCAAGAGCACGAGCGGAAACATGGATAACGCTGGGCAGTAATTCACCTGCGATCTTGTACATGTTGGGGATCATGAGCAGTAAGCCCTGTGATGCTGTGTAAGTTGTAGTACATGCACCTGCTGCAAGAGAGCCGTGAACTGCGCCTGCTGCGCCGGCTTCTGACTGCATCTCTACTACCTTTACTTCCTGTCCGAAAATGTTCTTTCTTCCGGCTGTTGACCAGGAATCTGTTACTTCAGCCATAACTGAAGATGGTGTAATGGGGTAAATCGCTGCAACGTCAGTAAACGCATAAGACACGTGACCTGCGGCGTTGTTACCGTCCATAGTAAGTTTTTGTCTTCCCATGGGAATCGTCCTCCTTTGTTTTTGCATATCGCCATATCAAGACGTATGCTTTCAACTTAGTATTATATCATAATCGTCTCTGAATGTAAACCTCTAAAAGTGAAAAAAATAAGAATTTTTTTAGTAAATCTCATAAAGCTGCGGTATGCCAAAGCTAACTTCTGTGTTGCTCACTGATGTCGAACCTTGTTCTCATAGGGGCTGATTTTGTTTGTGAAAAATAACAAAAAATTTCGTCTGCTTATTGAAATCGCAACTGTTTAATGGTACAATATTTATATAGATTTTACGATGAAATTCACTGCGTTGTGCAGTTTTGGAAATGGAGTAACACGTTGATTCAGTATTTAGCGGATATCTGGGAGAATATACTCAGTGTTTTTGCGACAATGGGACTTGTTGACTATCTTGATATTCTCCTGCTTGCCTATTTTATATATAAAGGCATAAAAATCATCAAAGAAACGCGTGCAGAGCAGCTTATCAAAGGTATTATACTGCTTGCAATACTTTTCTTTGTGGTCAATCAGTTTGAGTTCAAAGCGATGAAGGTAATTATCGAAACCTTCCTCAATGTCGGAATTATAGCGATACTTATTGTGTTTCAGCCGGAGCTCAGACGAGTTCTTGAAAAAATGGGACGTACTACAAAGGTAAAGAAGCTTGCTCTTAACTTTGAGGGAAAGAGCGATGGCGCATCAGCCGATATACATAACTGCATCGAGGCTGTCTGTACGGCGTGTGAGCAGCTTTCGCAGACGGCGACCGGAGCGCTTATCGTATTTGAGCGTGAAACAAGACTGGGCGAGCAGGTAGATACGGGTACGATATTAAATGCAACACCGAGCCCAGAGCTTTTCGGAAACATATTCTTCCCGAATACACCGCTGCATGACGGTGCTGTGATTATCCGTGACAGTAAGGTATACGCCGCAGGCTGCTTTTTACCAAAGCCCCAGAAGGAGGAGCTGATATCGAAAGCGCTCGGTTCACGTCACAGGGCAGCTATAGGAATGAGCGAAGTGTCTGACGCTGTCATTGTTATCGTTTCGGAAGAAACCGGTACGATATCGGTTGCCGAAAACGGCAGTCTTACTCGTTTTTATAATAAAGATACACTGCGCAAATTACTGACTTCAAAGCTTATTCCCGAAAAACCCGAGAACAGGAAGAGCAAGGAGAAATCAGCAAAGAAGCCGAAGAAGGACGCACCCGACAACCAAAAAGACAAGGGGGCGGATAAATAATGAAAGAATGGATAAAGAACTTTTTTCACAGCTTCGTTAAAGACCTGAAGAATATTATATTTGCGCTGGTGATAGCGATAATCGTCTGGTTTGCAATTTCAATGCAGATATTTCCCGATGTGACTACTCATGTAGGCGATATACCTGTCGAGGTGAAAGCGACCGATTATATGACGCAGAACAACCTGTCGGTGACAGACGGTTATGTAGACAAGATTTCTGTTCAGATAACAGGAAAGCGCTACGAGGTCGGTAATATGACCGCAGATGACTTCACGGCGAAAGCCGATTTATCGGCGATCACGTCAGACGGAGAGTATACCGTTAAGGTAAATGTTGCCCCTGTAAAGGAAAACAGCTGTACGGTTGATGACGAAAACATTACTCTCAGACTGAAAGTCGAAAAAACGGAGTCAAAGACCTACAGTGTTTCAAGCGGAAACATGAAAGCTACCGCAGACGGAGTAACAGCTACCTCGGGTATGAAGATAGACAGTGTCACAGCCGAACCGTCAACTATAACGTTGACCGGTGACAGCGCCGCGGTAGATGCGGTAAAGGCGGTTGAGATACGTTCGGTATTTGCAGGTGAAACGACCGAATCGGTTACCTCAAAGGGGCAGATAGTACTCCTTGGCGCTAACGGAGAGGTGATCGAAAATCCCGATATCAAATATGACAACGAGAGCTTTACTGTAAAAGTTACTTTGTATAAGCAAAAAACTTTACCGCTCACCGTGCAGTTTACCAATGTACCGTCGAACTTTGATCTAAGCAGTCTTAAATACAGCATCTATCCCGAAACTCTGACTGTTTCTTCACCTGACGATTCGCTTGATTCACAGGAAAAGTTCGAGGTGGGAACGATAGATCTGAGTCAGCTTACAACTAAATATCTGCAGAAGCTGACATTACCCATAACACTTCCTGAGGGTTATAAGAACATAAGCGGCAACACCTCCGCTATGGTTTCGTTTGAGGATGCCGAGAATTACACCTTCTTAAGCTATGCTGTGCAGAAGGATAATATAAGAGTAATAAACGTGCCCGATAACTTTGATGTTGAGGTTCTCACAAACGAACTCAGTGTGAATGTAACCGGTCCTGCCGATGAGATAGCGGCACTTGCCTCTAAGGATATATATGCTACGATAGATCTTATGGGAACTACGCTCACGGCGGGTCTGAAGGATATCAATGCCGAGTTTACCTTGCGTGGCACAAAGGTGAAGAGCTGGGTCACGGGTGAATACAAGGTGTCTGTAATGGTTACAGAGCGTGCAGAGGATAAGACAAGCAGCAGCTGACAGGGGTGATAATATTTGAGTCTGACAATGATAACGGAAGCGGTCGGAAATACTTCCGATCCGTTGGGAAATGCACAGGAGCAGATAAAAGAAGCTGAAACATTTTTCAGTCATTTGTGGAATGCTTTTATTGGCTATCTGCCTACGCTTCTTGCCGCAGTAATAATTCTTGCGGTCGGACTTATCGTTTCTAAGCTTGTACTCAAGGTTATGAAAAAGGGTATGAAACACGATGTTGTAGATAAGACGATATCACGTTTCGTTTATTCGCTTGTAAGAATATTGCTCTATGCGTTGCTGGCAACCATAGTACTTGCGGTTCTCGGTGTTCCGATGACATCAATAATCGCAGTTATCGGTACGGCGGGTGTAGCTATCGGTCTTGCACTGCAGGATAGTCTTTCAAACATTGCCGGCGGCTTCAGTATAATGCTTACAAAGCCGTTTAAGGTCGGAGATTATATCAAGGTCGATGATGTCGAAGGCGTTGTTGAAGCGATAAATATCTGGTACACAGAACTTCATTCGTATGACAATAAAGCTATATTCTACCCAAACGGACAGATAACAGCAAAGAAAGTGACGAATTTTACTTCACTCGGAATAAGACGCGTGGATATGGTTTATACGATTTCGTACAATGCCGACTTCAGAAAGGCTATTAGCGTTCTCAAAAGTATTACAGATAACCATAAGCTCATACTCAAAGATCCCGAGCCGAAGATAAGGATAACCGAGCTTGCGGACAGTGCGGTAAGGATAACCTGTTATCCTTGGGTCAAGGCAGAGGATTACTGGACAGTATATTTTGATCTCAACGAAGCTGTCAAAGAGCAGTTTGATGCGAATGGTATTGAGATACCGTATAATCAACTCGATGTACATCTTAAGAAAGATGAATAATAAGCTAAAGCGGAGTGCTGACACGGCATTCCGCTTTTAATTGTAGCTTTAGCAAAAATAAGCCACCGCTTGAAGCGGTGGGAAATAAAAGACTTTAGTAAAAAGCCATCTTATGATATCATAACCTCAGACACAAAATCAACCGATAGCGGATTTGTGCCTCGTTTCAGACGTTCATCATCCATAACTCAGCCTTTAATGGTGTAGCTGTTCACAATACCGTTTGCCCATTTACGAAACTGTACTGCTCTTTCGTTATTCACTTTGAATCCAACGGCAATAATCATCTGTAGGTTATAATGATTTGTTTCTCTTTGCACCTGACGAGAGCCCTCTGTTTGAACTATTCGGAATTACCGAATAGTTGCCGACTCATCCAATTCGCTGTCAGCATATATTTTTTGATATGCTCGTTGATTGTCGGCAGAGCAACATCATAAAGTGTAGCCATCATCTTCTGCGTCAGCCATATATTCTCATCCTCATAACGCATTTCAACGCTATCCGCCTGATCTCCCACAGAGGCAACATAAGTCAGATATTCCGCCGCACTTGAACGGATAGTTATTTCATCATTTTTCTTTTTCAAACAGAATTACCTCGTTTTAGCTACCTTTCATTACAGCCTTACTTATCAAGCTTGCCGAGCAGCTTCTGCATAGCGGTTACGCCGAGCAGCTTCTGTTCATACGGATCAAAACCGGCCTCGGTGACAGCTGCAGCAACGGCAGCGTCGTTTGTGTATTTTCTGTTGGAACGGCCTTCGACCAGCTTCCAGCCAGACCATTCTTTGCCGCTGATCGCCTGTTGGAGCGCATATTCCTTGATATCGGATGCCCATGTCACCAGATCGTCGACTTTGGAGAGAATATCCTCCACATCCTCGTCGGTGAGCAATGGCGGCAGTTTGAAGTCATACTTCGCGAGCTCCAAATTGGCAGCACCAGTCGCTTTTTTAATGCAAAGGAGGACACGCATTATGAAAGAATTCTGGAACACGATTCAGTTCGTTTTCACCGCTATTGGAGGCTGGCTTGGCTACTTCCTCGGCGGCTGTGACGGGCTCCTGATCGCACTCATCATCTTCGTGGCCGTGGATTACATCACCGGCGTCATGTGTGCTGTAGCCGATAAAAAGCTATCCAGCGAGGTGGGCTTTAAAGATGCGGCTGATCAGAGACCTTCAGGATTTCATCCGGCAGCAGCCCACCACCATCACGGACTTTGATGAGACGCTGGTCAAGCGCCTAATCACGAAGATTACGGTTTTCGAAGACCACTTCACCATCGACTTCAAGTCCGGAGTCACCATCGAAATCAAAGCATAAGAAAGGCTCCTCGCCGCCGACCGCATTTGCCGGAAGTGAGGAGCCTTGGCTCGTCCTGTAACAGTTTTATATTTATCTCATAGCCTTTTGCTTCAGCAAAAAAACTACGCCACATACAATTATCTTGTCAATTGTGGCAATGTTTTAAGCGTTTTAAGAATCGTGCAATTGTAAATAGACACTCAACAGTTCTCCTATATCACCGCCACATCCGCCAAAAATCAATTTCCTATTTTTGCCCACCTCATTCCTTACAAATGGTAGTTGGCGTTTTCTATATGCAAGAATGTGTTCTTGTATGTCCTGATACGACGAAAATTCCCAAACTTTTTTTATGAGATGTATCTTAGGCTCCTCTAACCAAAACCAATGGCACGACAAACCTGTTAACTCGTCTACAGCTACCGAACCATCATTTAAAATATGGATACCACATAATACAGATGGACATATAGGTATTCTATACTCCTCCGAAAAGCACGACGATTTAACAATAGATAACTGCTCATCAGACAATTTTAAACATTTATATGTTTCCTTACCGAGTCCTGAATCTTCAAGATCCCCAAGTAAAGGAAACACATTATTATCAAAACAAAACTTTATTATTTCCGGGAGTTCTTCATAATTCTCTGTTGTTGGGACAATAGAGGCACATATATTTGTGCAGTTATCGCTAATCCTTACCGTTGTAAGAAGACGATCTATTTTGTCTTTGAGAGCGCATATATCAATATTGGGGTTTCCGTAAAGCCTTCTAATAACATCTGGTTTAAAACTATCAAGCTTAAACATTACGTACAAAACTTCGTCTTCAATATACCTGAACAGATCTTCGTCGAAGTTCGTCAAATTTGTAAAAATAGAGCATTTTACTCCATGCTGCTTACATAGATCAAGCAAATAAATAAGCTCCTTCTTATTGGAAGAGTAGGCCGGTTCGCCTAATCCACAAATAAACAACCATTGAAAACGCTCTGATTTTATAAACTTGTAAACATCCTCTTTAGCTGTAAACACCTTTGTGCGATCAGGCGAATCGCAATATATGCATCTAAGATTACACATGCCGCCAAGCTCAATATCTAATACTGGGAAATGGCCATTCCGGTATTCAGCGCAACATCTTTCAAAAACATTTTTTGACCACGGTAAGTATTCAAGCATTATTATTCCCTCCCAATTAAACTATAAATTCCTTTGTTGTACAAATACAATCTTCCTTCACGGATGTCCAGACTACTGTAGCTTTGTATACACCTTTACTCAGCTTTACAGTAATATCCTCAGAAAACTCTTCACCGGGATCAACAAAAAGAATAGTTTCAGAACTCAGATGTTGCATTTTTGCTATCTTTCTATATAAACCTTGATATTCTTTGGGAAGCAAATGTTCAGGAAGGCATGAAAACCCACCTTTTTTACACAGATTTGCAAAAACACAATCAAACTCGCCTTCTTCATGCTTAAGCAGATATGGGAAAGTGATAACTCCGTCCTTTTCAAGACCTTGTTCAACCATTAAGTAAATGTTTTGCGGAACAATACGCTTTGTTCCGCAATTCTCTATTTTACACGTTATAGTTGTGTACTCTCCCCTTGTCCTCGTATCCAGTAAAATTCGCCTTTTTGCCGTATAATTCTGCTGAAGTATTCTTTCAGAAATTTTAACAACGATTGTTCCAAGTGAAATCAGCAAGGTTATGCTTGCAATTAATTCATTTATTGTCAAATTTCCTGCAATTTTTTGCGCCTTTGGGATAAGCACAACCCATAAGATTGCGGCAAATACAATTATTAATGCAACCACGCCAACTCTTATAAAAAGGCTTTTCCGATTAGCAGAAAGTGACTTGTTGTTATTGAATTTCATGCTGCATCACCTCGCTTTCGTAGAAAGTAGATTATTTAATAATATTGATATCCGCTAAGTCAATGACCTCGGCATAAACATCAGCTCTCTCCTGTGTTCTCAAAACAACACCCAAGCTAATCAGTGAGTCTCCGCAACTAAAATCGGCGTATCTCACTTCGCCTTCCATAGAAAGGAAATCACCAAATACAAACTCTTTTACAATCTGATAGTCTTCAGCGTCTTTGGAATACGTTCTTCCATTATAAGTTATTGAACTTGGCGCAGGAAATTCGCAAGGATATGGTGCACCAACGCGGCCAAAATACATATAATCATCATATGGAGCAACTACCAAAACGAAATGATTATCTAATTGAATTTTAGCATACCAATTAGTAGTTTCAGTTTCTGTAACGTATTTAACTTTTGCAAGGACACAGTGTCTATCACCTTTAATTTCCAAAACAGACCCCTCGTGAATTTCATCAATAAGTTTAAACATATCATTACCTCCATAAAGAATTTTTTAATAAGATACGCTACTGAGGACTACCACAGTGTAACAGCCGCGAACACGCATTCATGATCATCGCGAACTGTATTTCGGCACGACTTCAGCAGTACATCGGCAACCTGTATATTCCTATTTTTCATCGCATCTTCGACCATTTGCTTTACAGTTCTCTCAACATCAACTGAAGGATTTATGGCAGAGTATTCCATAATTACACCGACATTGATTGAATCAGTCGGTACACCAACACCAATTACTGCAACAATTTCGTCTCCGATATGTGACGAGTTTATAGTGCTATATGCAATCGGAAGTACTGCGCCTTGTTGAATATCTGAATTGTTAGACTCTTTACAGAAAGGTGGAAGAATACTACTAACTCTAATTAAATTGTAATTACCTACGCCAGCGTTTTGCAGTGCATTATCAAACGCGTTTAGTTCAGTACGCCCTCTACCGCATCCAGCGATCATCTTAAAATATGAAGCATTATAGAGCATATAAAGCCCCCATTCAATGTGATTAGACTTATTATTCCAATAACCCAAATTACATTATAATCTAAATTGCCACAAATTTCAATAGTCAACGATGTCAACTTACAGATTTTTCAGCTATTTTTTTGATTATCTACACAGCCCTTGAGTAACACCGATTGTATTCATGTAATGCAAAAATTATCATACTATGAGCAACTTCAATCGCGACATCCAAATCACAGCCTCAACCCTGCCACAAAAACATCTAAACCGGCCACTCAACCCGGTGACATCTAAATGGCCTACTCAACCCTCCGCACGTTTCTTTTGAGATGTTTCCACGGAGCAATTTTTATGGCCAAATCTGATCTTCGCCGCTGACGGCCAGATGCCTGAAAAGCCCGTAAATACGGCACTTTTTAAGCGGTCAGTCCTTAATGCGTGACATCAATACTACGCACTCCACATGGTTCGTACCACTGAACATATCCACCGCAACGCACTTGTCGGTGCTGTAGCCGAGCTCCGCAAAATATGCGCAGTCACGGGCTGCGGTGGCGGCGTTGCAGGAAACCATGACGATGCGGGGGGCGGAGAAGGCGGCTATCTGCTCGCAGGCTTCCTTACCGCAGCCCTTGCGCGGCGGGTCTACCATTATCACGTCAGGGCGTATTCCGCGTGAATGCAGTATCCCTGCGGCTTCGGCGGCATCTGCACAGATAAATTCGCAGTTATCGATGCTGTTTGCGAGGGCGTTTTGCTTCGCGTTTTCAATTGCCTCGGGGACGATCTCGACCCCGATTATCCGCTTTGCCGTGTGTGCCATAGACAGCCCTATCGTGCCCGCACCGCAGTATAGGTCAAGCACGGTTTTCCCTGAGGCTTCCGCAAAGTCGCGGGCGGCGGCGTAGAGCTTCTCGGCGGCGGGTGTGTTCACCTGATAGAAGGACTTAGGCGATATTGCAATGCTGTTGCCGCACATCGTATCGTTAATGCAGCTTTTTCCGGTAAGGCAGATCTCTTTGTCACCTAAGATCACGTTAGTGTCCTTGCCGTTGATATTTATTACCGAGCTTACTATCTGCGGGTATTTGCCAAGCAGCCTGTCCGACAGAATTTTAATTTCCGGAACATTTTTTGCCACTACTATGCACAGGCATATTTCGCCGCTGTAGTGTCCTTTTCTGAGATAAAGGTGGCGGAGTATGCCTTTTCGGGTAGCTTCATCATAAGCGGGTATATCCAACTCGGTCGCTGTTTTCAGAAAATCGGCGGTTATTTCCGAGAAAATATCGGGCTGTAAAAGGCACTTTTCGCACGGAACGATCCTGTGCGAGTGAAAGGCATAAAAGCCTGCGATAAGATTACCGTCCTTGTCTGTGCCTATCGGGAGCTGAAGCTTGTTGCGGTAGCCGTTTATCGTGTCATTGCCGATAATAGGCAGAAATTCGGGCGACAGCCCACCGATACGGGTGAAAGCGTCCTTTACAAACTGCTCCTTGGCTCTGAGCTGTGCCTCATAGCTTATGTGACGGAGCGAACAGCCGCCGCACTTTGTATAAACGGGGCAGTCGGGAGCTACTCTGTCGGGAGAGGGAACAATCACCTTTTCGATCTTGCCGTAGCAGTAGGTTTTGTTTACCTTCAGTATCTTTACTTCAAGCTTGTCCCCGATAGCAGAAAACGGCACGAATATTACCATGCCGTCCTTCTTGCCTATACCGGAACATTCGCTTGAAATAGCTGTTATCTCAATTTCAACGATGTCGTTCTTTTTCATTATATCTGTCCTAAGCTGAGTGCCTTTAAATAAGCGTTTATAAAGCCGTCAAGGTCGCCGTCCATAACTGCGCCGATGTTGCCCATTTCGTAGCCTGTGCGGTGATCCTTTACCATTGTGTAGGGCATGAATACATACGAGCGTATCTGCGCGCCCCAGGCAATCTGAAGCTGTTCGCCCTTGATGTCGGAAATCTTGTCAAGGTGTTCTCTTTCCTTGATCTCAAGAAGCTTTGACTTTAACATACGCATAGCGTATTCTCTGTTCTGATGCTGTGAACGCTCTGTCTGGCAGGCGCACACGATGCCTGTGGGGATATGCGTGATACGAACAGCGGAGGATGTCTTGTTGACCTTCTGACCGCCCGCGCCGCTTGCACGGTAAACGTCCATCTTAATCTCATCTTCACTTATCTCAATGTCGATATCTTCATTGATTTCAGGCATTACTTCTACAGAAGCAAAGCTTGTGTGGCGGCGGCCGGAGCTGTCAAAGGGAGATACACGGACTAGTCTGTGTACGCCGTTTTCGCTCTTCAGATAGCCGTATGCATTTCTGCCCTCAACAAGTATGCTGGCACTCTTGATACCTGCTTCTTCACCGTCAAGGTAGTCAAGTACCGTTACTTTCATTCCGTGCTGTTCTGCCCAGTGATTGTACATACGGTAAAGCATCTCGACCCAGTCCTGAGCCTCTGTACCGCCTGCGCCTGCGTGGAATGTGAGAATTGCGTTGTTGTGGTCAAACTCGCCTGAGAGAAGAGTAGCGAGCTTCTGCGATTCAAGCTCTGTTCTGAAATGCTTTGCAAGCTCCTGTATCTCGGGGAGCATCGATTCATCGTCTTCCTCCTGAGCAAGCTCAAGCATTGTCATTACATCGTCATAGCTTTCGTGGAGCTTTTCATAGCTCTGTACTATATTCTTATCTTCGCCTATTTTCTGAGAAATTTTCTGAGAATTTTCTACATCGTTCCAGAAGTCGGGCTGTGCGCTCTGTTCTTCGAGTTTTGCTATTTCTGCTTTGAGATTATCAAGGTCAAGTGCGCCGGCTAGCTCTTTAAGCTCAGGCTCATAGCCCTCGAACTCAACTTTGAGTTCATCATATTCTAACATAGGTTACCGTTCCTTTCGATTTTGCAATACCATTTTATTATATACCAAAAAAATTTTTTTGTAAAGCCTTGAAATCGTTTTCATTTTATGATATACTCAATTTATTCGGTGAAAACAAAGGTTTTCGCAATTTCTTAACAGAAAAAAGTTGTGTAAGGAGTTTATTAACATGAGCGAGATCAAAAAGATCCATATGGGTCCTGCAAAATGCGCGGTTGACCTTGGCGACGGAAGCGAAAGAGGAGAGTATGTAAATCAGGATTATATCCTGAACAAGCTGGGCAGACCACATAGAGCGGTAAGCCTTATGTATTGCTATTATCCTCTTGACGAAACATGGCCCACAAGAGCGAGAAATGCTTTCAAGGACAAGGAGATCACCTTCCAGTGGGATTATCCTTATGATGACTATTTCACATACAAGGGCGGTATCGGCGGAACGACCGATGATGAGCCTTTCACCTGTATGCGTGATGTAAGAAGACACGGACAGGACGTTATACTCACAATGACGATCGACCCCAATGTAACTGACGAGCATCTTGAACAGATAGGCAAGGAGCTTTCTACATTCGGTCGTATGCAGCTGAGAATAAACCATGAAGCTACAGGCAACTGGTTTTCATTCACAAAGCGTGCTACATATCAGCAGGTAGCCGATTTTTATATCCATGCGCGTGAAGTTATCAAGAAGTTTGCGCCCAACGTACAGACTATTCTCTGTATCGGCGGTGTGGAGCATCCCGAAAAGGGCGGAGAAATTGAGATGGAGAAGGAATTTGCCGATGCTGTAAGAGCAACGGATATCTGGTCTGTTGACAAGTACATGGCTCTTCACTGGGGCTGGCCTTTCGATGTAGCTGACGAGGGCGGCAACTCCTTCGGCAGAAGCAAGGTGGCGGATACATATAACCTTACAAAGCTTTCGGAAAAGCGTTACAGAGAGCTTTGCGGCGGTGAAAAGAAGCCTATGGTCATGAGCGAATTCAACGCTGACGGTGATGTAACAGGTCCTTACGAGCAGGCAGAAATGGTTAAGGAATTTTGCGATATGCTCAAGAACGACAAGGATCAGGGCTGGTTCAACGGCTTTACATTCTATCAGTTCCGTGACAGAGGCAGACTCGGACTTGAAATTGAGGATCCGAACAATGCTGACTGCGGTATTGAACAGCCTGTAATGCAGACCTACAAGGAAATAATCCACGATGAATATTTCTATCCCGAGATAAAGGCTCAGGGTGATGTGCAGTTCCCTGCAAAATTACGTTGGGGCGGTTCTGAGGACGCTGAGGGTATTGAGATACCTCTGCACTTTGAGAAGAACCCCACATTCTGTGAGATCACATTTGACGGTGAGGATGCAGAACTCAACCTTATGATGGAGATCAACGGCAAGTGGTTCTACAAGGCGCCTCACGCAAAGACGATCGATTTTATGTCGGCATTCTTTGAAAAGCCACTTGACGGCGAAGCGGATATGACACTCAAGATATTCGCACCTCCCGCAAGCGGTGAGAATGTAAATGACGGCAGTGAAGACTGGATGCTGAACACTTATTCGACTATCACAAAGATGCCGAATATCCGTATCAGATTTGCACCTATCTTAAAGTAAGTGGGCACCAAATAAGTATACTTCACCCTAAACAGCTATATTCGACATACAAAATAATCGCAAGTTAAATCACTCAACACTAAGTGAATAACTTGCGATTTTTATTATCCTACAACTTGTTTTGTAGCTTTTATTTTCTCATCGCTGAACTTTACAACATCAGCAATGACAAGTTTCTGAATGGCTTTAATTAATGTTTCCATAAAGACAAAATCTATTTCTTTATCTTTAGAGGATATCGGAATTTTTACAATTTGATTTTTTAATATATCAACGTTAAATCTTGTACTTCCCCATGTAAAGTTAGAAAAAGTAAGGTTCATTGTTGAAATAAAGAATTGTGCATTTTCTTTTCTGAAATTTAACAATTTTGGGATAAGTATTTTTATTTTATCACCTGTAAAATACGGCTTTTCTTGATAAAATATAGTTGCTGTATCCTGTCCAAATGAGATTGTGTTTCCACTGTTAAGATAAATCGGATTTTCATCTATAAATCCTCTTTGACCATTATTATTACTCGTTCTTACTATATAAGGGTATCGTCCGTTTTCAATTATATTAATCTTATTGGCATCAAATCTGTGTGCTGTGGTTACAATATCAAAAAGTTGGTCTATTGTATATTCTTTCCAAAAGATTTTATTGCTTTTAAGTTTATCCAAAGCTGACAGCTCATCAGCTGTCAGTTGCGTATCTTTCAGTCCAGAGACTGAAAGATACGCTTCCAGCTCCTCTATACGCTCCGCTTCCAGCTTCTCTATAAAGCTTTCCATAAATTCAAAGTCGATGGAGTCACATTTCGTTGGTAGCATAATAACTTGCTCCTTTAATACATCAACATTAAATCTGGAGCTACCCCAAGAAAATTTTGAAAAAGCAATATTCATAGATGCAAGAAAAAATTGGGCGTTTTTCTTATTAAATTTGTAAACTTTAGGAACTAAAACTTTTATTTTATCTCCAGTGAAATATGGCTTTTCTTGATAAAATATAGTAGCAGTATCTTGTCCAAACGATATGGTATTTCCTGCATTGAGAAAGCTCTCATTTTCATCTAAAAAGCCTTTTTGACCATTATTGGAACTTGTTCTTACTACGTATGGATACCGCCCATTTTCAATAATATTAACTTTGTTAGCATCAAATCGCTTAGCTGATGTTTGTATTTTAAACAAATCATCAATCCTATATTTGCCCCACTCAACACTTGCCAATTTCTCATTGAGTGAGGCATTTATTTTCCCAAGCGTTCGTTATCCTCACTGCTCTTACCTTTTAAAAGTGTTGATACTTCCCAAGCAAGATAATCACTTACGGTCTTTTTGAAGTCCTCAAGCGTTGGGATTGTGTCAATTGGAGCAGACTGATTCCAATCAGCACCGTTTTCCGGGTCGATTTTACCCTCATAATATTCCTTTTCAGTGAAAATATTAAGTTCTGACTTGCCGAATCTGACAATATCAGCAATTTCCTGATAGCGTTCTTTGGCGTGGTCCGTATCTCTTAAATTCACACTTGCTTTCTTTCTGTTGGTTCTTGTGTAGCCGTCATTAGAGAAATCGATAAACTTAACTGTATTCTTTGCGTGATGTGGTTCACCGACCTTGAAAACATAAATATTTGTCTGAACACTTGACTTGCCAACAAACAAGTCAATCGGCATTTTAATGCTTGCAAGCAACGTACTATGCTTCAGTATTTCCTTGTTATATTTGACAGCTTTGCCCGAACCTGCCGAATTTTGAATGATAATTGCCGCATAGCCTTTTTCCATCATTGAGAGAGCTTTTTCAACAAAAATCATACCATTTCCATCAGCGGAATATGGGGGATTAAGCACAAATGCAGTGGCAGGAAAATTTTTTTTCGTTGAACTAAAGCCATAGTTTCCGTCAAAATTTTTCAAAGAGTCCTGATTCAAAATGTTGGAACTTCCGTCGCCCATTAAAATCATATTTAAGATTGCAAGCATATAGATTTGCGGCAGAATTTCAAGACCCAACAGCTGAGTTGCTTTAATTTTTGCGACTTTTTTCTGATATTCCTCAGGTGATGATATTTTTTCCTTTGCATCATCAATCATTTCATTCATTGCAGCAACAAGAAGTCCTGCCGAACCTGTTGCAAAGTCCCATACATAAGAATCTTTGTCAACTCTTGCAAGCTTTACAAGTAACCTTGCAACGTATGAAGGGGTAAGAACAACGTCATTCAACTTATCCTGAGTAAATCCAAGCCAGTTATACATTTCATTGAAGAGCATACCTGTAAAATCTGTTGTAATACCTATCTTATAGTAGATACCCAAGTCATCAACAATTTTCGAGAATACTCTTTTTATTTGGCTTTCTCCGTTTTCCGGTTTGTTTCTGTTTTCATCAACTAAAGTGTTTGAAAGTGTTCTGATAATCAAATCTTGCTTTTGTTGTGGTAACTGTTTTTTCTTTAAGAAAGAAGTAATTTTTCTGATGATTTTATCTCCGTCGGTTTCACCGCTTTCGGTAGAAGATTCCAAATCAGATTTTTCAAGAGGTTTAACGCCCTCTGCACCAAGCGTTGCAATGATAGTAGCTGCAACAAGATATATTCTATCGTTTTCTCCCAATCCTGTTTCTTCTTTGTAGATGTCATTGTTAAGTTTAACAAGACTGATATTGATTTCTTTTTCACGCTTTTCTTTGAGTTTATCAATCTCTGCCTGAGTAAGACTGAGTTCATTAAGCTTTTCTACAAACTCATCAAAATGTGACGGCTTTAAAAAGGAAAGGTCTGTATAATCTCCAACTCTTTGACCAAAGCCAAGATTATTTTTGTCAGCTGAAACATAATAAACACCAATCTCGTGCTGAAGTTTTCCAAACTCATCTTTGTATCCGGTTACACCTATTGCAATGATTCTTGTATAGCTTGTGTAGTGTAAAATCGCATTCGCATAATGTATCGCACCATTTACAGCATACGACTTAATATTCGTATAGTTTGGTTCATTTTTATCTTTTTTGTTATCTACGATTCCGTCAGTATCCAACTTTACAAGTTTATCTTTGTAACCTTTATATTCAATAAGAACAGGATAAAAAGTCCCATACTTATCTTTCAACAACAGTTTAGCATCAGGTCTGTTACCACCTTTGCCACCACTCTTTGAATGATATTCATCAAGAGCCTTATCTATTTCCGAATTAAGTGATGCTTGTTCAAGTTTATAGTCAAGGCCATAGCTTTTCAGCCAGCCGTTTACCAAGTCAGCTATATCCGGTTCAACAGATTGTACTTTGCTTTTATTAGCCATATTATCCTCCGCAAAATTTTTATTTAATCAAGTGTCAATATATTTTTTTATTATACCACATTATCGAAAGCCTTACAAGACTTTTAAGATTAGTTTTGAAAAATTTGTCTGTACTGCTATATCAACATTTCACAAAAATACTTATGAACATTCTGTAAATTCTGCAAAAAACAGGGTGCGTTTTGCTGATTTTTTGCATATAAGGTGAGGGGGAAAATAAGGTGAAAACGAACGGCTAACATAAATCGTCACACTTTGTTAATACATCGGGAAAGACTAAAATGATATAATGATTTCAGAGTAGCAAGCAACGATGAACGTGGCGCGCTTCGTTCGCAGTTCATCAGCTTGTTAGGGACACTCCGTTTCCCTAAGGCCCTTTAATTTGATGACTATCGTCAGAAAATAAACACAAAAAAGAAAGTGAGGACACAGAAATGGAACGAAAAGTGAGATACGATCGTAGGCTACCGATAGTTCTTTTCATAGGATAGCACTTCTCGGGTTCGCTATTCGAATCAATATACTTGTCATTGCATATGTGCAAAGCTTTGGACACACACGCTTAAGTTGTCCTTGCCTTGCTTGCCCTCACAAAACATAAATAGCTGAGAAAATCAATAACTACGATTCAATGGGGGAGTGAGAGGGATGGTTCTGTCAGTATTCGTCTTTAATGCGGAATGAGGTTTCGTGAGGGTCGGGCTGTCGATCGGCAACGTACATATCGTTTATCACGATGTAGCGGCTGTCCTGAAGGGTCTGTACTACTTTGTCGATGTCTTTCTCAGTGCCTTGCGCCTCCATCTCGACAGAGCCGTCATACAGGTTCTTTACCCAACCGGTAACGCCGTACATTGAGGCGGCATTCTGCGCTCTGTAGCGGAAGCCTACACCCTGAACTCTTCCTTTGAAGAAAAAGTGCTTTCTGATTATGCTTGTGTTCATTTTTGCCTCCGTTAAAATGTGAATATGCTTTTATCAAGCTCTTTTACCAGCTTGTCGCTGTAAAGCTCCATTTCTTTCATATCCTGACTGCTGATAGGCTCGATCACGCCGATAGTCATCATACCTGCTTGCTTTGCGGCTTTAAGAGAAGCGGATACGTCGTCAAGCATAATGCAATTTTCCGGCGGTATGCCGAGCGTTTTTGCGGTGTCGAGGTAGATGTCCGGGAATTGTTTGCCTTTGCCGAAAACGGCGGCAGAGCTTATAGTTTCAAACATTCCCCACAGTCCTGTGTTTTTGAGTACGGGGGTATAAAGCTCGGGAGTCTGGGAGGTACATACCGCGGTCTTATAGCCGCTTTTAATTGCCAGTTCAACCGTTTCGCGGGCGTAGGGCTTTAGCTTTACATTATATCGATATTCGTTAATCGCAAGGTCTGTCCACTCCCGCATGAGCTGCTCGGGAGTTTCCGGCAAGTTGAACAATTCTATTGTATATATAGCGGTTTCGTAGAACGAACGGTGACTGCACTGTCTGCCGTAATCATCGGGCGGAGTGATGCTGCGTTTGCGTAAAAATTCCTCATCGACATATTGCCAGACATACATTGAGTCGAGCAGAGTGCCGTCAAGGTCGAACAGCACGGCTTTTATATCGTTCATATTCTTCTCCTTTCTTGGCTTAGATATATTGCTATTGTATCACAATAAGACGGTACGGTCAATAAGATTTTGCTGTCGGCAAGCTTGCAAAATGCAAGAAATTATGTTATACTTATTTAAGAATAAAGAAGCAATAAGAACAAAGGAAAGAAAAGAAAATTGGAACAGACAAAAGAAAATAAGATGGGCGTAATGCCCGTGAACAAGCTACTTGTTACAATGTCGCTGCCGATAGTTATATCGATGCTTATTCAGGCTATGTATAACCTTGTTGACAGCGTATTTGTGGCACAGATAAACCCCGATGCGCTGACTGCTGTGGGCATGGCGTTCCCGATGCAGAGCCTGATGATCGCATTCCAGACGGGACTTGGTGTCGGCATGAATGCACTTGTATCACGCTATTTAGGGCAGAAAAAGCCATACGAAGCAGGGCTTGCGGCTACACATTCGCTGATACTTACGGCGCTGAATTACGTGGTATTCCTTATAGTGGGACTTACGGCACTGCCTGCATTCTTCTCGATACAGACACACTCTGAGGTCATCGCAAATTATGGTGTTGAATACCTTTCGATAGTATGCTGCGGCTCGTTCGGACTGTTTTTCCAGATATACGGCGAACGTATACTACAGGCGACCGGAAAGACGTTACTTTCGATGGTGTCGCAGATACTCGGTGCGGTTATCAATATAGTGCTTGACCCGATATTCATATTCGGCGTTGACTTTCTTGGGATACCTGCAATGGGCGTTACCGGCGCGGCGATCGCCACTGTAACAGGTCAGATAATAGCGGCGGCGGTAGGATTTTTACTGCATCATTTCCATAACAAGGAATTAAGGCTTGTGCTCAGAAGGTTCATTCTGAGCTTCGGGACGATAAAGACGATATATGCCGTTGGAATACCCTCTATTATAATGAGTGCGCTGGTATCGGTACTGACATTCGGTATGAATATAATACTGAAAGCATATGAGCCTGCGGCGGCTACGGTGTTCGGAGTATATTTCAAGCTGCAGAGCTTCGTATATATGCCCGTATTTGGTATGAACAACGGTATAGTTCCTATCATAGCCTATAACTACGGGGCAGGAAAACCCAAACGTATTACCGATACTTTGAAGCTGGGAGTTATATGCTCGGTTGCGATAATGATAATAGGCGTGTTGCTTTTCCAGCTGATACCGGTACAGCTCCTGGGTCTGTTTGCACCTACCGATGATATGATAAGGCTCGGAGAAACGGCGCTGAGGATATTCAGTATATCGTTCCCGCTTGCAGGTGTTTCGATAGTACTGAGCTCAGGCTTTCAGGCACTCGGAAACGGTTTCTATAGTATGATGGTATTTATAGTAAGGCTTATTGTGCCGACACTGCCTTTTGCGTGGCTGTTCGGCATTATAGGAGGGGTTGACTGTATATGGTGGTCACTCCCGGTAAGCGATCTGTTAGGACTTATTGTTGCGATACTCCTTATGCGTAGGATCTATAAGAAAGTCATAGCAAAGATGTATGACAGTAGTGAAGGATCTTCGGCACAGGTACAGCAGGCATAAGAATAAAGCACAAACGGAGGAACTGATTATGGGAAGAATAATCACAATTTCAAGACAGTACGGAAGCGGAGGAAGTGAGATAGGCAGAAAGGTCGCAAAAGCGCTTTCAATTCCGTATTATGACAAGACGATAATCGATGTGACTGCAAAGGAAAGCGGTTTTGACCCGAAATACATAGAGCGTGCGGAGCAGACGACTACCACAAGCTTTCTCTATAATCTTGCGATAAACGGTATGTATACACAGCCGCTGACCGATCAGCTTTTCTCGGCTGAGTGCAGGGTCATAAAGGCGCTTGCCGATAAGGGTCCGTGCGTTATAGTCGGTCGCTGTGCGGACTATGTGCTGAGGGAGCAGTACAGCACATTTGATGTTTTTGTACATTCTACGGACGACTTCAGATGTGAGCGTATCTGTGAACATGATAATATAAGCAAGGAAGAAGCGCTGAATGTTATCCGACAGAAGGATAAGGCAAGGCGCAGACACTACAAGTATTACACCGAGCGTAACTGGGGTGAATGCCTTAACTACGATCTGTGCGTCAATACTGCGACCTGCGGTATTGATGAGGCGGCTGAAATAATCGCTAAGCTTGCAGGCAAATAAAGACGTCGCATTCAGCGGCTGACGCCTTTAAGAATAGTAAAAAATCGGCTGTCAACGGGGACTTTAAAATCACGTTGACAGCTTTTTTTGAAAACAGTTAAACAGAGAAAATATTTGAACAGAAGGAACGGTGAACGATGGAATTTGTAATGCTCTTTTTTTCGGTGATAATCATAGTCTGCATCGTCGGCAATAAGCTGTCGACGAAGATAGGCGTTCCGAGTCTGCTGATATTCCTGGCACTCGGTATGATATGCGGTTCTGACGGTATTCTGAAGATACCGTTTGACAACTATCAGCTCAGCGAGCAGGTGTGTACGGTATGCCTTATATTTATAATGTTCTGCGGCGGTTTTTCTGCCAACTGGAAGGCGGCAAAGCCTGTTGCTTTGCGTGCGGGACTTTTATCTTCGCTCGGTACGATAGTTACGGCGCTTATTACTACGGCAGGCTGTCATTTTCTGATAGGATTTGATATAAAAGAGAGCTTTCTTATCGGAGCGGTTATTTCATCTACCGATGCGGCATCGGTGTTCTCGATACTTCGTTCAAAGCAACTCAACCTGCGTGGCGGTCTGGCTTCACTGCTGGAAATCGAGAGCGGATCTAATGACCCGTTTTCTTATATGCTGACGGTCATTGCGCTTGCGATCATGGCGGGAGACGACATATCACAGCTGGGACTTCTTGCGGTACTACAGATAGTCCTTGGCGTGGCATTCGGCTTTGCAATGGGATTTGCCGCAGTATTTGTAATGAAAAAGGTAAAGCTGTCGAAAAACAGCTTTGACATAATTTTTATGATGGCGATGATATTTGCGGCATATTCCGCACCGATACTGCTCGGAGGTAACGGATACCTCAGCGTATACATAGCCGGTATCATCATCGGTAACAGCAACATAGGAGAGAATAAGGCGCAGCTTGTACATTTTTTTGACGGAATAACGGGACTGAGCCAGATAATGCTGTTCTTCTTGCTGGGATTATTGTCAAATCCTTCGCAGCTTCCCGGAATAATTCTGCCGGCGCTTGCGATATTTGCGGTGATGACCTTTATATCACGTCCTGCTGCAGTGTTTGCGATTTGCTCAAAGGGATATACATGGGCTGACAGGCTGTTTATAGCGTGGTCGGGTCTGAGAGGCGCATCGTCCATCGTTTTCGCAATAATGGCTACGGTGAGCGATGTGTACACGGATAGTAACCTGTTCAATATAGTAGTGTGCGTCTGCCTTATCTCCGTTGCTTTTCAGGGAACGTTACTGCCGAAGGTTGCAACAGGACTTAAACTCATTGATAACGAAAGCAGTGTATTAAAGACGTTCAACGACTATCAGGACGAAACTCCACAGTTCAATATGATGCGTATATTCGTATCCGAAACACACAGCTGGAACGGTCACAAGATAAGCGAGATAGATTTCCCTGAAAATTCTCTTGTACTCATGATTAAGCACGGTGACAGCACTATTGTACCTAAAGGCAATACTGTGATAAATGCGGGTGATGATGTTATACTCAGTGTTCCGTCGTACAGGGACAGCGGAAATATATTGCTCAAGGAGTATGAGATAGGTTCAAAGCATTTATGGAAGGGCAAGACAATAAAGGAGCTTGACCTGCCGACTACGCTTCTTATCATAATGATAAAGAGAAATGGGGATATGGTCGTACCGAACGGTAACACTGTTATTCAGCAAGGGGATATTCTTGTTGTAAGCGATCAGTCTCATATAGAAGAAAAGAAGAAAAAGGATAAGCACAGCGGTAACGAGCCGGATAAAATGCCGGATAAAGCGGCGGAGAATAAGGAATGCGATGAAAAAGAGGGGGAGAAGGTGAGCGTGTAACAATTGACGGAACAACGATAATGACTTTCGGACTTGAAATTAAAGGTCGGCTGTGACAGAATAAGGCTGACGGCTTTTGTAAATATGAAACTGCCGTGTTATATATATGCGGCAGTTGCTTTTTAGTGAGGAAAAATATGAAACGCAGTAAGAAAATGTCGTTGCTGAGGGAGTGCGTTGAAAACGGTCATATATGCAGGTGCTTTTACAAATACGACAAAAGCTATTGGTATTATTATATCAATGATTTCAACAACAGATTTGTCCTCGGACAGGAAGAAAACGACTTTGAGCTTAACGGATATACGATCCGCAACCTTGACGAACTGAAAAAAGCGGAAATCAAGAATGATGTCTGTGAAGAGATAAACAGACTGAATGGGGTTGCAGAGCAAATCAAGGCTCCCAAAATTGATATAAGCTCGTGGCAGAGCATATTCAATTCGCTCAGAGAGTGCGGTGAATGGGCGATAGTCGAGAATGAAAATGAAGAGATATTCCATATAGGGATAATCTTAAAGGCGGGGAAGAATAAACTGGCGATGAGAGAGTTTGACGCAGACGGAAAATGGCTTGCAGAAACCAAAATTCCATACAAAGAAATAACAAGCGTCAGCTTTAAAACAAGATATATCGATAACTTCAGAAAGTATCTCGAAAGAACGAAAGAAGGATAAGCGTGGATATTAAGGAGAATTTCAAGGGACATTTAAGCACGATCAATCATCACAAGATGGAAGTGATGAGATTGTGCTTTAAGCTGGGGCTTTATAAACAGGGAATATTACACGATCTGTCGAAATATTCGCCGAAAGAATTTATAAGCGGGGTCGTGTTCTATACCGGAGATAAAAGCCCGAATACGACTGAAAGACGTGTTACAGGTAAAAGTGAGGCATGGCTTCACCATAAGGGAAGAAACAGACATCACTTTGAATACTGGATAGATTACGGACAGGAGCCCGGTGCGGGAATGCAGGGCACTAAGATGCCGGTCAAGTATGTGGTGGAAATGTTCTGTGACAGAATAGCGGCGTGCAAGACATATTATAAAGAGAATTATAATGACAGTATGCCGTTTGAATATTTCAACAAGAACAGAAAACACTATATGATGCACCCGGAAACCATGGAGCTTTTGGGAAAAATGCTGATAATGCTGAAAAGATACGGCGAGGAGGACACGCTGGTATACATAAGGGAGAGAATCCTTACCGGAAAGTATCCGAAAAAGCCGGCGGTAAAAAGTTGAAAAAATACATTAAATAGCAGAAAAATGCAGTAAATAGAATTTTTAAACAGCTTTTTACGGCTGATTGTATAAAGTGCCTTTAAAATCGTGATTTGACGAGTAAGTTTTATGTAAATTTACTTTTAAAAAAACGTTGACAAATGTCGTTTTCCGTGATATAATAGACAAGCACTCAAACGAGAGGGCACGAAAACAGAGGGTACATGAGAAAGTCTGAAACCGCTTGAACAGTGAGAAAGAGGGCAGTCGAGGGTACGAAGAAGAGCTTAAAAAACCGGAAGGAAGAAACTGCGGAAGCACGGTGACCGACTGGTAAAAAGTTCAAAACTCTGAAAAAAGAAATTT